>QWCN01000335.1_pt1 | contig 102720 bp, 86 predicted proteins | sample 1972711 | NCBI WGS metagenome assembly QWCN01 (sample SAMN09866707, study PRJNA288562) | Human gut metagenome isolate term1_stool, whole genome shotgun sequencing... | isolation source: gut | host: Homo sapiens | place: USA: California | reverse complement strand
ATTCACGTTTAAACCGGTAGCGACATCAAAATAAGTATCCGTTCTGAAATTAGTATTTCCGTTATAATATCTGACCTGATAATATCCATACGCAACCATGATATGTTGATTTGCTATACCCATTGTAGTAATATTATCGTATCCAGAATATTCATCGACAAATACCACTCCGACTTGGTCGCAAAAAAGCAAAATAGGTTTATTGTTATTAAACGCATTCTGACAAGCCGTCATGTTCAAACCGGATCCGTTCTTTATCGAAGTATAACTCAAAGAATATCCTTTGTTTGTAACGTACGTTTCTAAACCTTCGCAACAATCCGATTCGTTCACGCCCACGTCGTCGACGTTTGTCCTCATCAAAGTATATAATTCACTCATTAAGTTATAGATAGTAGTATCTGCTCTTTTATATTTTCCTGTTGCCGTATAATAAGAAGTATAATTAGGAATCAGATTTTCATAATACTTATCATAAAAACCCGCTATAATCGCTCCGCCTGTTGCCCCGCAGGAATTTGTCAAATCTACATTGGGGGTATACAAAGGCACACCGTTGGTAGTCGTATAATAGGTGTACTGTCTATCCGTATAATAGATTTTTTCATTGTTAATATCGCTGGCAAAAGTCGCCGCGTTATCGTCGTAACGATTCGTTGCACCGGGACCCGTATAGCGAATTTCGGTTTCCGAAACCGCCGCAACGCCCTCCGCGGGCAGAGGCTCGTCCGCTTTTGCGGACATCTTGGGCACAATAAACGTACAGGAAAGAGCCAATACGGAAGCAACCAAGCAGGCGCATTTCTTCCTATCCAATTTCATGAAAAATTCTCCTTTGTTATATCTTTACTCTCGGGATATATTTTCTATTATATATACTCCCTTTTATTCGATATCGTCCACCGGTTTTCCAAACTTTTTATGAATTTCTTTAAGAATTTTTTGAATCCGTTTATGTACGTTCGATTTTTTCATAGACAAATGTTCCGCAATTTCCGCATACGACATATTTCTCCAGAATTTCAGATACAGCAAACGCTGATCCATCAGCGGCAGGACCTTCATGATTCTGAGTACTTCGTCTTTATCCGCAATCGCGCCTTCAATATCGGTGAAGTCTTCCGTGACAACCAAAACTTTCTCCACTTTATGATTTTTCGCATACTCCGCGTTAAAATCGTAAGCGGTGTTTTCGACGATCTTACAAATCCAATTGTAACCGTCTAAACTTAAATCACAGGAGTCTATGCTGCGGTATACTTTCATATAGGCTTCCATGACAACATCCTCAACGTCATCCTTGTTATATAAATATTTGTAGGAAATAACTTTCAGGAAGTTGCAGGTAGACTCGATCAGTTCCTGTTGCTTGGAAACATCTCCCTCTTTTATCCCTTTCAATATTTTATTGACTTCATTTCGTAAAATTGACATTGGAGAACCCTCTTTGATTACATTATAGCAAAAATAAAATATAAAATCAATTCATATTTCCCCTAAAATCAGGATATTTTTCCTTTTTTTGCCAATTCTTTTACCAAATTCAGACAAAGTTCCTTCTGATAGTCGTCTAACTCCTCAAAAGAGAGCAATAAAGTTTCTTCCTGCGCAGAAAGATGCTCCTGCGTATTTTCCGCAAAAACTCCCGACATACTCACGTTTAACACGTTACAAACCGACCTCAACGCATACAGCGTCGGCGAGCTCCCCTTTCGATACCAATTGTAAATCGTGTTTTCCGAAAGGTCTGACAAGGCGGTCAACTTAAAAACAGACAGATTTTTCTCTCTTCTCAGCTTATCGATCTTTTTTAATACGTCGTCCATTTCTTTTACCCCTGATTTTAATATTATGATTTAAGTATAACCGAATATAAATTAGGTAATATAATACCAAAATATGGAAATTTACCAAAAAATAATTTAGTATATTTGTAAAAAAGTTTCGCGAACGATTTTGTCCTTTTCGTTCCGCCTTTTTATAGTTGCGTTTTCCGCCTCTTTTTCCTCGCCACTGCGAGAATAGAGAAAAGAGTGACGGCGCGCGTTAAAAAGGAGGAAAAAATTAAAAGTGCCGACGCGGCACGGGAAAGGAGAAAGCTAAAAGGTATAAGGAGCGAGGTCGGTGATTGCGAAGAAGCTGCGTATATTGAGCGAAAGAAAACGGGCAGGCGGAAGATAACGAGGAAATACGATTTTAGTCCGCGATCGCTGCCGGCGCAACGGCAAATAATTATTGAAATAAAACGGTTTGACGAGCAGAATATAAGAGGCAAAAAAAGAATTGGGAGAGAAAAAATAGAAACCTACCGAAAAAAAGAGAATTGCGGGAAAAAACATAAAGGCGCGGGGAAACGTACAGAGGCGGGAAAACTCGGCTCTAAGCGTTTTCGGCTATAAAAAGGATGCTCTTTCCACAAAAGAAGGGAGCCGATTTTTCTCGGCTCCCTTTCGTTATTTCCATAGAGGCTCGGATATCCTTACGATTAGACAGTCCGCCCCGAAGGTATCGAGATTTTTTTATATCGTTTTTTCCTTCCATATATATACTGCATTTTCGTACTTCCTTTTCAAAGCGTTTCTTCCGAAAATTTCACTTGCCCGTCTTCACCACGCCGAGAAGTTCTTTCGCGGCGACGGAGAGAGGATAATGCGGATTATAGACGACGGAGATCCAGCGGGGAGGAATGACCGTTTTCAATTTAATTTTTACGATTTCGCCCGCTTTCAGCGCGGGCAGCGCCAATTCCTCGGGCACAAACCCCACGCCGAGGTTGCGGCGGATAAAAGGGATGATGAGATCTGCGGTATTCAGTTCGATCTCGGGATGAAATTCCAGCCCCGCGTCCGCGTAGACGCCCTGATAAAACAGATACGTCGTAGACGCGTTGCGGCTGCTGGAAATGAGCGGGTATTTGCCGAGGTCTTTGAGTTCGTAAGCGCCGCGCGACAGTTCGTGATAGCTGGCGTTGCCCACCAATATATCCTGAAAGGGTTTGAGCTGCATCTGTTTCAAGGGGGAAGGAATTTCGAAGGGAGAAGCGACAAAGGCAAGATCCGATCTGCCGCTGACTACGTTTTCAATCGCTTGCGAAGTGGAAACGTTCGTGACGCGCAAACGCACCTGCGGGTGATAGTCGTGAAAAAGCCCTAACTTCTCCAAGAGAAAGCAATGCAGCGAGGTTTCCGTGGCGCTGACGTACACGCAGCCGCCGCTCAGAGAGATTTTGCCGCCCAGCTTTTCCTCTCCCTTTAAAATCCGCTCGTACGCGGGCGCGATATAAGAATACAGAAGTTCGCCCTCCGACGTCAGCGTCACCCCGCGTTTATTGCGCACGAACAGGCGGCAGCCGAGATCGTTTTCGAGATTCTTCACCGTCCTCGTCACCGTCGGCTGACTGGTCAGCAGCACGTCCGCCGCGCGCGTGAAATTCCGATATTTCGCCACATAATAAAAAATCCTATAATAGTCCAAACTTGTTAGCATAAAGCCCTCGTCCCTCCCTTCTTTTCGTCCCATACCAGTATACCGCCGCGGCGAGTTTTCTGTCAAGTCTTTACGATACGTTTATGATATGACAGATATAATTTTTTGATATATTATATCACCCTTTAATCCATTTTACAAAACGAGAAAAAAGGGGTATAATACCCGCGAGGGAAATGAGGGGCGCCGTCTTTTTCAGGGCAAAATTTTTTGCGGAGTCATATATAAGAATATGGAAGAAAAGGCAATCTTCAAAAAACCCGACATTTTCACCCGTCCGTTCGCCGTGCTGATTTTGGGGTTTGCGGGCGGATTTTTCGACGCCTACACCTATGTGGCGCGGGGTAAAGTCTTTTGCAACGCGCAGACGGGAAATCTGATTTTAATGACGATAGGGCTTGCGGGCGGGGAAGGCTTAAACGCTTTGCGATATCTCGTGCCCGTCGCCTTTTTTATCCTCGCCAATTTCGTCGGAGAAGCCGTTTACCGCCTGGCGAAAAGAAGGGCCCGGCGCAAAGGTATGCCCGACGACACCGAGCGTTTTCTCTACCACTGCGGCATCCTGGCGGCGGAAATCCTACTGTTGACCGTCGTGGGAGGTATCCCCGTTTCTTTCCCTACCGTGCTGCCGAACGCGCTGATCTCGTCGGTGGCGGCGCTGCAATATCATGCGTTTCGGGACATGAACGGCGTTCCCCTCTCCACGGTATTCTGCACGAACAACCTGCGGCTTTTGAGCGGACATCTCTTTTCCGCCGCCGCGGACAAGGACAAAGTTTCGCTTAAAAAAGCGGGAAAATATCTGCTCCTGATCGCCTGTTTTCTCTGCGGCGTCGCGGCGGGATATTTCCTCACCGATTGGGCGATGCAATATGCGATTTTATTTATTTCCGCTCTCTTCGCGGCGCTCCTGCTGTGGGTGCTCGCCATACGCCGAAAGGAAGCGCGTTCCGCTTTAAACGACAAAAACGCGGAAGAAACGGAAAAGGAGGTATTATGAACTTATCTTTGCTGCTTGCGGGCAGCGTAAGCGACGTGATGCGGGAAGAATTCCTGCCCGAGCCTGTGCCCCTTTTCGGGAGCCTGTTCGGAAATGTGCTGATGGTCAATCCGAGTTTTAAAACCGCGTTTTACTTGACTCTCCTCGTCCTCGTCTTCGCGCTCGCGTTTCGCTTCCTTATTTTCCCGAGATTTAAAAAAGTCCCCGGCGGGTTTCAGGCCGTTCTGGAAAAGGCGTGCGAAATGGTCGAGGGTCTGGTCAAGGACAACAGCTCGAAAAGCCAGCTCTTTTTGGGGGCGTTTTCCTTCGCCAGCTGGGTGTATATCGGGCTGGGAACGCTGTGCGAGATCCTCGGCATCCGCGCTATTTTGGTGGATCTGAACGCCTGTATCGCCCTCGCCGTCACCGCTTACGGCATCATGCTGTTCGGCGGCATCCGCTTTAACAAGCTGCGCGGCGCCGGCAGCGTCCTCAAAGACTTCTCTCTGCTGCTTTCCATCAGTTTCCGTCTGTTCGGGAGCATGATCGGCGGACTGCTGATGACCGCGCTGGTGTATCACTACATCGCGCTCTCCATCGGCATTCCCGTAATCGTGGGCGTCATCTTCACCCTCTTCCACGCCGTCATTCAATCCTACGTCTATACCCTGCTTACGGCGATATTTTACGGGGAGGCGAGCGAGGATCGGGTGCTGACGGGCGCCGATCTCGAAAAGAAAAACAAGCGGCGCGGGAAACGGGGAACTTTAAACGCGGAAATCAAACGCGTTTAAGACTTCCGACCGTCGAGATGTTTCGGCGGGACAGGTTTTCAGACGGACCAATGCGGGACAAGAATTCCCGCAAAACAGTTTGCCGAGGCAACTATCGGGGCGGAAACTTCCGCCGATACGCAATATCAAATATTATTTAAGGAGAAAATACTTATGAATACGTTAGCATTACTCGCAATGACAGACATAGGAGCAAAGGCCATCGCAGCGGCGATCGCCATCCTCGTCGCAGGCGCGGCCGCCATCGGTATGGGCATCGCCGTTTCCAAAGCGCTCGAAGGCATCGCCCGTCAGCCCGAATCGGAAAAAAAGCTCTTTAAGACGCTCATGATCGGTCTTGTCTTCCTCGAAACCTGTATCATATACGCGCTGCTGGTGGTAATTTTCGTCATTTTTGTCCTTTAATCAGCGAGGTGAAATATGTCAAACAGCTTACTTGCGGGGATTTTGGGACTGGATTGGAAGGATATTCTCCTCCATCTCCTCAATTTCGCCATTCTCGTCGCTATCGCGGGAGGTCTTATCTATAAGCCCGTCATTCGTTTCGTACACGCCCGCCGCGAAGAGATAGAAAATCAGGAAAAAGAACACAACGAAAAGATGAAAGAGGCGGAGGAAAAAAAGACCGAGTATGCGGCGCTGATCGGCTCCGCGGAACAGGATATCGCCGCCAAGAAAAAAGAGGCGGACGCCGACGCGGCCAAGAAGGCGGAAGCAACGCTGGAAGAGGCCAAGCGGCGAGCCGAAAAGATATTGTCGGACGCCGAGGAGGAAGCCAAGCGGGAAAAGGTGAAAGCCGTCACCGCTATGAAGGGCGAAGTGGCGGAGGTGGCCGTCCTCATCGCGTCGGGAATCCTCGACAAAGAGATTACCCCCGAAGAAAACGCCAAGATTATCGACGACTGCTTAAAGGAATGGGACGAAGGCAATGATTAAGCTTACCGTAACGACGCCCGCGCCCCTCTCCGAAGAGGAACAGCAAAAACTGGCGGCGTCCTTCAACGCGCAATATAAGGAAAAGGTTGCCGTCGAATATCGGACGGATTCCTCTTTGACGGATAATCTCATCGTCTTTGACGGCAAAGACGAATCCTCCTTCACCAAGCTGACGGTGATCTCCGCGCTCGAACTGACGCCCGCGCAGAAACAGAAGGTGGAAGACACCTTCCGTAAAAAATACAAGGGCGGCATTTTGGCGGAATATCTCGTGGACGATTCGCTCATCGGCGGGCTCGTCGTATTCGACGGCAGGACGGTGTACGACGGATCGGTGAAGACCAAGCTGGAAACTATCAAGGAAAGGCTTACCCATGGAAACGATTAGCGTTTACGGCTCGATTGCCGAAGAACTCAAATCCGAGGTCCGCGGCTTCCAATTCGAAAACCGCCTCTCCGACGCGGGCAGAATCGTCGCCTGCGGGGACGGCGTACTCACGATAGAGGGACTGCCGAACGTCAAGAACGGGGAACTCCTCTACGTCGGCGGCGACAAATACGCGCTGGTGATGAACCTCGAAGAAAATAAGGTGGGGGCGATCCTCCTCACCGACTCCTATGCGCTCGGCGAAGGCGACATCGCCTACTCGACGGGCAAAATCATCGGCGTGCCCGTCGGCGATATGCTCTTGGGGCGCGTCGTCAATCCCCTGGGTACTCCGCTCGACGGCGGCAAACCCATTACGAGCAAAAAATACCGCCCCGTCGAAGCCCCCGCGCCCGCCATTTTCGACCGCGCCAACGTCAACAGTCCCCTCTTGACGGGCATCAAGGCGATCGACAGCATGATCCCCATCGGCAAAGGACAGCGGGAACTCATCATCGGCGACAGGCAGACGGGCAAGACCGCCATCGCGGTGGACACCATCATCAACCAAAAGGGCAAGGACGTCGTCTGCGTATACGTGGCGATCGGACAAAAGATAGCCGCCGTCAATTCCGTCGTACAGACGCTGAAAAAGCACGGTGCGCTCGATTACACCGTCGTCGTCTGCTCGACGGCGAGCGAATCCGCGCCCCTTCAATACATCGCCCCCTACACGGGCACGGCGATCGCGGAAGAATTTATGTATTCGGGCAGGGACGTGCTCATCGTCTACGACGATCTTTCCAAGCACGCCGTCGCTTATCGCGCCATCTCCCTGCTCTTAAAGCGTCCCTCGGGGCGCGAGGCGTATCCCGGCGACATTTTCTATATCCACTCCCGCCTTTTGGAACGAAGCGCAAGACTTTCGGATAAATTGGGCGGAGGCTCCCTCACCGCCCTGCCCATCATCGAAACGCTGGCGGGCGACATTTCCGCCTATATTCCCACGAACGTCATCTCCATTACGGACGGCCAAATCTATCTTGAAAGCGAACTGTTCCGTTCGGGCGTGCGCCCCGCGGTCAACGTCGGTCTGTCCGTGTCGCGCGTGGGAGGCGCCGCGCAGTGCAAGGCGATGAAAAAGGTCAGCGGCAAAGTCCGCCTTGACCTCGCTCACTACCGCGAAATGGCGCAGTTCAGTCAATTCGGCGCGGAACTCGACGACTCGACGAAATCCATTCTCGGCAAGGGCGCGAGGCTGACGGAGATCCTCAAACAGCCGCAGGCGTCCCCCGTCGAAATGAGCCACACCGTCATCGCGCTTACCGTGATGATGAACGATTTGTTTGCCGACATCGCCGTGCGCGACGTCAATATGACGATGCAGGGCTATTTCGATTTTCTCGAAGCCAATCATCCCGAACTCGCCGCGAGAATAGAAGAAACGCAGCAGTTATCCGACGAGGACGAACAGCTGATCAAAGAATACCTCGCCGTCTACAAGGGGAACGTAACGCGCATTGCCGAAGATCGCAAAGCCTTGCAGAGCGGAGGTCCCTCATGAACGCGCACGAGCTGAAACGCCATATCTCGGGCGTAGAGGATACGGTGAAGATCACGCGCGCCATGCAGATGATCGCCACCTCCAAGCTCTATCGCGCCAAGGAGAAATGCGAAAACAGCTACCGCTACCTCAAAGAGCTGAGAAATATTCTCGCCGCCGTGGAAACGGAGGACGCCGTGCGGGAGCACCCCTTTCTTCGGCCCCGCAAAGAGGGCAAGACGGCGCTTTTCGTCGTCGCGGGCGACAAGGGGCTGTGCGGGGACTTCAATCATCGCATTCTCGACTTCGCCGATGCGTTTATCGCCGAACACGACGTATCCAAAGTGTTCGCGCTCGGACAGGAAACCAGGGAGCACTACGAAAAGAAAGGAATCCCCCTGAGCAATTTCTATATCCATATGGCGCAGGAGCCGCACGCCTTCGACGCGATTTCCGTCGCCAACGATATGTTGGAAATGTTTTCGAGCGGCGAGTACAAAGAGGTTTATATCGTCTATACCCGCACCCCCGCCCCCTCCGCGCAGGAACCGACGGCGAAGAAGCTTCTCCCCGTCCTTCTGCCGGAAAAAGCGGAAAACGGGACGGGCAGGGCTGCGGTGAGCGATGCGGTATTCGAACCGAGAACGCGGGAAGCGCTGGATAATTTTTTGTCGCAATACGTCATGGCGGAAATATACAGCGCCCTTGCGGACAGCGCTATGGCGATTCATTTCAAGCGCATGACCTCTATGCGTCAATCCACGGAGAACGGAGAGGAACTGATGGGAGAACTGACGGCAAAATACAACCATCAGCGCCAGGAAAGCATTACGGGCGAGCTGATCAACGCGAGCGCCGCCGCCCTCCGCGGCGAATAAGAAGGTTTTAAAGTTATGATAAAAAAACATACGGGAACAGTCGTACAGATTATCGGTTCGGTGGTAGACGTAAAATTCGACAATCACCTGCCTAACCAAAACGAGCTTTTATACGTCATCGATACGGACAGGACGGTGGATCTCGAAGTGATGGCGCATCTTCCGGGCGGCGTATGCCGCTGTATCGCCCTCGAAGCGACGGACGGACTCTCGCGCGGGCTTGAAGTGAGAACGACGGGCGGGAGCATCTCCGTTCCCGTCGGGGATCAGGTGGCGGGCAGAGTCTTAAACGCCCTCGGCAAGCCCGTGGACGGGAAGGGCGGACTCGGCGGCCCCGCCATGTCCATTTACCGCCACCCGCCCGCTTTGACGGAGCAAAGCCCCGTCACGGAGGTTTTCGAAACGGGCATCAAAGTCATAGACCTGCTCACCCCCTACGCAAAAGGCGGAAAAATCGGACTTTTCGGCGGCGCGGGCGTGGGAAAGACAGTGCTGATTCAGGAGCTGATCTCAGGCATCGCCACCCACCACAACGGCCGTTCGGTGTTCATCGGCGTCGGAGAGCGCAGCCGCGAAGGGTTTGAGATGGCGCAGGAAATGACGGAGTCGGGCGTGCTTCAAAACACCGCCTTGGTGTTCGGGCAGATGAACGAATCCCCCGGCGCGAGAATGCGCGCCGCCTTCACGGGACTGACCATGGCGGAATATTTCCGCGACGCGCAGAATCAGGACGTACTCCTCTTTATCGACAACATTTTCCGCTACGTGCAGGCAGGCTCGGAAATTTCCGCCCTGCTCGGGCGTATGCCTTCGGCGGTGGGCTATCAACCCACCCTCGCGGGAGAATTGGGGCAGCTGGAAGAGCGGATCACCTCTACCAAACACGGCTCCATCACTTCCATTCAGGCGATCTACGTGCCCGCGGACGATTTGACCGACCCCGCCCCCGCCACGATTTTCAGCCATCTCGACGCGACCACCGTGCTTTCGAGGAAGGTGGTGGAAGAAGGCATTTACCCCGCCGTCGATCCCCTGGAATCCACCAGCCGCATTCTCGAACCCGACATCGTCGGGGAAAAGCACTATGCCACGGCAAAGCGGGCGATCGAAACTTTACAGCGATATAAGGAGTTACAGGACATCATCGCCATTTTGGGTATGGACGAACTCAACGGGGAAGATAAGCTGCTCGTCTACCGCGCGAGAAAATTGCAGAGATTTTTCTCACAGCCCTTTTCCGTCGCGGCGGTCTACACGGGCATCGAAGGAAAGTATGTGCCTTTGGAGCAGACCATCGAGGACTGCAACGCCATCCTCGACGGCAAATGCGACGACATCCCCGAAAGCGAGTTCTACTTTATCGGCAGTCTTACCGACATTGCGGGGTACAAGGCATGAAGAAGACTTTTTCCCTTTTGATGCTTCGCCCCGACAAACAGTTTTACGAAGGCGAAGTGAGCGAGCTTTCCGTCGTGGAGCCGTGCGGCAGGATCTCCATTCTGCCCGGGCATATGCCTATGTTCATCAATATCACTACGGACATGGCGAAGCTGACGGAAGCGGACGGCGCCGTCAGATCCTTCGCCACAGGCGAGGGCATGGTGGCAATTTACGGCGACAGAGTCGTTTTGCAAAGCGATTTTCTCGCCTGGGAAGAAAAGCTGGACGAAGCGATTAAGCGCCGGGAAACGGCGATGGCGCAGGAGAAGGAGCGGAGAAAGCAAAGCTTCCTCGAATATCGCATCAACAAGATCGAAATGGCAAAGACGTTTATCAATTTGGAAAAGAACTCCAAATAATCGTTGTCTGCGCGCGAAAAAGCCGATTTATCGCGCCGTCGAAAAAATCAGACGATAACACCCCGCTTCCGACAAATCGGAAACGGGGTGTCTTTTTACTTTATTCCGCTAAAAAACGCTTTGCCATCTTTGGAAAAAGAGTTTTTCGAAAAAACTTTGCCTTCCCGAGTAGCGGGCGTATTTCAAAAAGCCATACGGGAGATGGAATTACATCAAAGAGCGATACAGGGCTTTGATATCTTCCAATGTGGGATCCTTGGGATTGCCGGGACGGCAAGCGTCGTCCATCGCGGACTGCGCGAGGAAATCCACGTCCTCGTCTTTGACGATGGCTTTTAAATCCTGAGGAATGCCGACGTCCTTGGAAAGCTGTCTGACCGCTTCCACCGCCGCCTTTCTGTATTCCGCCTGGGTCATTTTTTCAGTGCCTTCCACGCCCATTGCCTTGGCGATATAACGGTATTTTTCGCCCGTCGCGGGAGCGTTATATTCCATGACGGTGGGAAGGAGGATTGCGTTGGCCACGCCGTGCGGGGTATCGTAGACGGCGCCCAAAGAGTGCGCCATGGAGTGCACGATGCCAAGCCCTACGTTAGAGAAACCCATGCCCGCGATATACTGACCGAGCGCCATCCCCTCTCTGCCCTCTTTGGTGTTGGCGACCGCGCCGCGGAGGGATTCGGCAATCAGGCGAATCGCTTCCAGATGGAACATATCCGTCATCTCCCAGGCGCCTTTGGTGATATAGCCTTCAATCGCGTGCGTCAGCGCGTCCATACCCGTGGAAGCCGTCAAGCCCTTGGGCATCGAAGCCATCATTTCGGGATCGACCACAGCAACGACGGGAATGTCGTGTACGTCCACGCAGACGAATTTGCGCTTCTTTTCGACATCCGTAATGACATAATTAATCGTGACCTCGGCCGCCGTGCCCGCCGTCGTGGGAACCGCGATGATGGGAACGGAAGGATTCTTCGTCGGCGCTACGCCTTCCAGAGAACGCACGTCCTCGAATTCGGGATTGGCGATGATGATGCCGACCGCTTTCGCCGTATCCATCGAAGAACCGCCGCCGATGGCGATGAGGAAGTCCGCGCCGCTTTCCTTAAACGCCGCCACGCCCGTCTGGACGTTTTCGATCGTAGGATTGGGTTTGATATTGGAGTACAGGGTGTACGCGATCTTCGCCTCGTCCAGCACGTCGAGCACCTTCTTCGTGACTCCGAATTTGACAAGGTCGGGATCCGAACAGACGAACGCCTTGTTCAGACCTCTCCGGGCGACTTCTCCCGGGATTTCCTTGATACAGCCCGCGCCGTGGTAACTTGTTTCGTTTAAAACGATTCTTGCCATTGTTGATATCTCCTTGTTTTATTTATTTTTGTTTTTGATCTATCGTTTAGAAAAACGAAAAATTTTATCTGTCCGAGGTCGTTGTGACTCCCTTGCGAAAGCCGACCTTTCGCCCCTAATATAAACGGTTTCTCTTTCTTCAAACGCGGGAGCGCCGCAGGGAAACATTCCCGTCTTTAAAGGGCTTTACGGGAGATAGAAAACCTCTTGCAGGAGAGGCTGCGCGCCCGTCTTTTCGTCCTTCTCCATCTCCATGACGTCCTTCATATACTCGTTCCATCTGTCCACCACGGGGCTTTCCGACTGCACTTTCGCGGCGTATGCGGCGCCCTTTTCACATTCGTAGTAGCCGAACACCTCGCCGTCCGCCAGCCAAATGGAATAATTGACGATGCCCGCCTCCTTCAAGACGGCTTTCATCTGAGGCCAGATTTGATTGTGACGTTCGATATATTCCGCCTGTTTGCCGGGCTTGACAGACGCTCTCCACGCATAGCGCTCCATTTCCCGCATCCTCCGCAGCCCGCCTTATTTCAAAACGCCTTCCAGCGGCGTTACGCTGAAACGTTCCGCCAGGCCTTTGAGCGTTTCGTCGGGAATGACGTTGACGGCGCGCCCCAATGCGAGCATATAAATCTGCGCCGTCTTCTCCACCGTTTCGATCAGCCCGAACGCTTCGTCGATGTCCTTGCCGCAGCCGTAAATGCCGTGATTCGTCCACACCACGAGGCGGTACTTTTTCATCTTTTCCGCCGTAGCCGCCCCGATCTCATTGGTGCCGCAGACCATGCAGGGCAGGATTCCCACGCCGTCGGGAAAGACGACGATGGATTCCGTGTTCGACTGCCAAAGCCGATGCGTAAAGTCCTTTTCGTCGATGGGGCACACCGCGTTCATCGCGATCGTATACGTGGGATGAGAGTGCATGACGATCCTGTTTTCGGGGTCGACGCCTAAGCGGGAAATGTGGCTCATGAGGTGCGCGGGCAGCTCGGAAGTGAATTTGCCGCCGTCCTTATAGCCCCAAAGGAGTTCCGCCGTGGTGCCGTCCTGAGCGATACGGATGATGCCGAGATTGGTTTCGGGATCGCCCTCCACGTTTTTGAAATATTTGCCAGTGCCCGTGACGATGAAAATCTTACCGATGAGCGCCGTGGCGTCGAAGCCCGTCGGAATGGTGCGGAGAACTTCCGCGAGGTCGAGATATTCCGCCACTTCCTTTTCGTCGAGCAGATAGCTGATATTGCCGCCGTTCCTTTCGTCCCAGCCAAGACGGTACATATTGGCGGTGGTCTTGCACATTTCCTTCACAAAGGGCGCTTCGAGAATGTTCTTTCTCGTGAGTTTGCTCGCGCTCTTTTTCAAATCGTCCATGAATCCCATGATGTTTTTAATACTCCTCGGATTTTTATAAATTCTAATTTTCTTTATCGCATATCCGGTATGCCCGTTTTTAATTTCGCGCAAATTTTGAGTTTCCGCTCCGATATGCGCATATGGGCACACCCGCTCCCTTCCAAGTTTATTCGCCGAATTTTCCCGGACGATAATCAGGGAGCTTTTTTTCCGTTTAAAAGTTTCTAACGTTTTTTCAGGCGCGCTTTATAAGGACGTCCCTTTCGTATTTTTCCACTTCCGCGTACCAATCGTTATTCATGCCCTGCCGAGCGAGATATTCGTTCCAGATATCGCCGAGGGGCAGCGTCTTAAACTCCTCGTTGAGATACATGAGCTTGCCGAAATTGGCTTCGTCCTGCAACGATTTCAACTCGGCGTTGGGCAACAGCAACGCGTACAACAGCGCTTTCTGCATCGCCCTCACGCCCGTCACCCAGGCGCCGATACGATTGATGGAAGCGTCGAAATAGTCCAATCCGATGATTACTTTCTCCGTCGCGTCGTTTCTCACGATCTCCTTGGCGATCTCTTTTAATTCGTCTTCGAGAAGCACCACGTGGTCGCTGTCCCATCTGACGGGACGGGAAACGTGGAGCGCCACTTTGTCGTAAAACGCGAGCAGCGCGGGAATCTTGTCCGAAACGACCTCCGTGGGATGATAATGCCCCGTATCCAAAAGGCAGCAGATGCCCGCCTTCGCCGCGTAATTCTGATAAAATTCGTTGCTGCCGACCGTGTAGCTTTCCACGCCGATGCCGAACACCTTGCTCTCCACCGCGGGGATCACCCACTTTTTATCGTAATCCGCCAAAATTTCGTCGAGGGATTTTTTCAGGCGCAGACGGGGTCCCAGCCGATCCGCGGGAATGTCCTTATAGCCGTCGGGAATCCAGATATTGACGAAACAGGGACTTCCCATCGCCTTGCCCAGCTCCGCCGCGATTTTCAAACAAGCCTTGCCGTGGTTCACCCAGAATTTGCGGGTGGGTTCGTCCGGCGACGAGAGGGAAAGACCGTCTTTCATCTTGGGATGCGCAAAAAACGTCGGGTTAAAGTCGATGCCCGCGATGCCGTTTTCCTTGGCGAATTTCAACCACGGCTCGAAATATTGATACGTATACGCATCTCTGTCCACTTTGCCTTTGTCCGCGCCGAGAACGGCATAGCTCGCGTGCAGGTTGAGCCGTTTTTTGCCGGGCATTAAAGAAAACGCCTTTACGATGTCCTCTTTCAGCTGTTCAAACCCCGTCGCTTTGCCGGGATAGTTACCCGTCGTCTGAATGCCTCCGTCGAGAGAATCGCTCCCGTCGAAGCCCAAAACGTCGTCCCCCTGCCAGCAATGTACGCTGAGAGGGATCTCTTTGAGGCGCTCTATCGCCGCTTCCGCATCCACGCCGTAAGCGGCGTACATTTTTTTCGCTTCCTCGTATCTTGACATAAGTTGATCTCCTTATTCTTAATTTCTTTATCTCTATCCTGTCCTTTCGCGCCCGTTGCGAAAACGCCGGGCGTTTCTCTTTCGGGCATATCCCGTCAGACCTCGCGGATGTCGAAGGAGGTTTTGATGATCCGTCTCCCTTCCGCGACGGACGAAAGCTCCCCCATACCCACCATCTGCATCATAAAATTGCCGATCGCCGTACCCTCCGTGGGTCCCGTGACGATCTTCCTGCCCGTATATTCCGCCGTCAGCTCGTTTAAAAGCTCGTTTTTGCTGCCGCCGCCGATGATGTTCAACGTGTCATAGCGCTCGTTCGTCAGCTCTTCCAGCGCGGACAAGCTCTCCGCATAGCTCTTGGCGAGGCTGTTGAAAATACAGTACGCGAGTCCGCCCACCGAGAGCTGTTTGCCCACCGACGCGTTGATCGCCTCTATCATGCTGGACGGGGCGAGGAATTTTTCGTCGTTGACGTCCACGACGTCGCTCACTCTGTTCAGACGCGCCAAGGACGCCAGCATGGAAAAATCGTATTTGTCGTCCAGCTCGTGGCGGACCTGTTGAATCATCCAAAGCCCCATGATATTCTTTTGCAGGCGGAAGGTGTTGTTTACGCTGCCTTCATTGGAATAATTCAGCTCGCGCGCCTTCTCCGAAGTGTGCGCGTCGGTCTGCTCCACGCCGAGAAGGGACCAGGTGCCGCTGGAAATATACGGCGTCTGCCCTTCGAGGGGCGCCGCCAGCACCGCGCTCGCCGTGTCGTGCGTCGCGGGCAGGACCACTTTTGCCCGATATCCTACGAACGCCGCCACCTCGTCGGTGAATTCGCCCACCGCCGTACCCGGCTGAGAAAGCGCGCCGAACAGCTTTTTATCATAGCCGAGCGCGTCGAGGATTTCTTCGTCCCACGCGTGCGTGAGGGCGTTGACCATGCCCGTCGTCGTGGCATTGGTGTATTCCTGCCTCTTTATACCCGTCAAAAGATAGTGAAAGTAGTCGGGGAGCATTAAAAAGGTCTTCGCCTTTTGCAGTCTGCCGTCCCGCTTATCGTCGTACAGCTGATAGACGGTGTTGAAAGACTGATATTGAATGCCCGTCTTTGCGTACAGTTCCGCGAACGGGATCCGGCGGTGCGCGGAGGGAACGGCGCTCTTTGTCCTTCCGTCGCGGTAGCAATACACGCCCTCCAAAGGAGTGTCCGACTCGTCCAGGAGCACATAGTCCACCCCCCAGGTGTCTACGCCCACGGAAACGGGAATCTTATTCAGTTCCTTCGCCCTTTTGAGCCCGTTCAAAATCTCTTTGAACAGGCGCTCGGTATCCCACATCAAACGCTTATTGCCCTGACTGCCCAAGGCGCCCGGCGTACCGGGCAAGATTTGCGGACCGTTTGAAAAACGGTAGATCTCTTCCGTAACCATTTTTCCGTCTTGCAGGTGCGCCAAGATATGACGTCCCGACGACGCGCCGATGTCTATGGCAAGATAGTAGTTCATCCTGTTTCTCCTTGTCATGATCTCCCGATCATCGATTGTTCTGTCGAAGCGCCCCGCCGCCCTTCCCGCTTCGCGCGGGCGGTTTTCGCTTCCTTTTACAAATCCGAGTATATTATATCACTCTTTTTTTCATTTGTCTATATATGTTTGAAATATTGACAGAAAAGCATTTTTGTGATATGATATAAACGCAAACGAACAAAAACGTGCAAATGAGAGGAAAAGCGATGCTGACGAGCGAACGGCAGAACAAAATTTTGGAATTTCTCAGACGGAACAAGACCGCGGTGGTGAAGAATCTCGCGGCGAGTTTTTACGTGAGCGAGGCGACCATTCGGCGGGACCTTAAAGAGATGCAGGCGATGGGACTCATCGAGCGCAGTCACGGGGGCGCGGTGCTGCCCGAAAACGCGGAGGAAGTTTCCATTTTCGTGCGCATCGGCAAAAACGCCAAAGAAAAAGAGCGCGCCGCCACCAACGCGCTGAAAATTCTGCCCGAGTTCACTTTCAAGAGCGTCTTTGTAGACAGCTCCTCCACCGCGCTGGCGCTTGCCGAGCGCATGGATTTAAGCTACAAGACGGTGGTGACGAACAACTTGCAAACGGCGATGCAGCTTTCCAAAAAGCCGAATATCACGCTCATTCTCCTCGGGGGCAACGTGCAGTTCAACACCAATTCCGCGACGGGCAGCTGGACGGCGCGCCAATTGAACGATTTTACGTTCGATCTGATGCTCTCCTCCTGCGCCGCCGTCATCGGCGCGGACGTTTTTGAAAATTCCTTGGATCAGAAGGAGCTAAAACGCGCCGCGTTCGTGAGGAGCTCCAAACGCCTGCTCGTCGTCGACCACAGCAAGTTTTCTTCGCACGGCACCTATCGTCTGACGCCGCTGTCCGCATTCGACCTCGTGGCGACCGACGCCCCGCCCCCCGATCGGCTTTTGGACGGAAAGATCAGATTCGTATATTGATCGAAATCCGACAAACGCGCGAGTCGCTTCCTCCGGAGATAAACGGGGAAAGGACTTTTCTTTGTTGAAGAAAAGCGGTGCATCTCGGTTTTAAAAGGGAGAAAAACGCGGGAAAGCGCGGGGGAAAAAGGGTATAATTTCAGGGGAAGCGCAGATACTGTCTTCGAAACATTGTTTTAAAGTCAGGAGGAGATAGGATTTGAAAAAAATTGCTTACTTAGTGTTTTCCGCGCTCGTTTTTTCGCTCGTTTCATGCCATTCCCGGGGCGCCTCTGCGGCGCCCTCCGCACTTCCGTCGGGCAAAGAAACAAGCGAAATCATACGGCAGGAAACACCGATAAAGACGTCCGAGGAAAAAAAGGACGCGCCAATACAAAAAGACTCGAAAAGTTCCGCCGATGACAAAAGCGCTCCCGTGTGGAATACTTCGGACACCGACGTATCGCACGTGGACATCCACCGCAAACTCATCGCATTCACTTTTGACGACGCGCCCGACAGCACGATCAAAAGTCTGCTTCAAGCTTTCGCATCCTTCAACAAGGACAATCCCGACTGCCCCGCTTCCGCCACTTTTTTCTGCAACGGCATCTACATCGATTCGTCGAACTTTTCTATGCTGGAAGCCGCTTACGGGGCGGGATTCGAGCTTGGGAATCACACCGATTCCCACAAGAATCTCACCAAGCTCCCCTCCGAGAGCATCAAAAAGGAAATCGAGGCCGTGGATAAGATTCTGCAAAAGATCGACGGCAAGGAAAAGCATCTCGTCCGCGTTCCCTACGGGTGCTTCAACGACAGAGTGCTGAAACAGGCGGACGCGCCCCTCATCGATTGGCAGATCGATACGGAGGACTGGAAAGGTATCTCCGCGGACAAAATCTTTACCGCGGTCTACAAAGACAGGTGCCCCGGCGCCATCGTACTGATGCACGACGGGTACAAACATACCGTCGAGGCGGTGAAACTGCTGCTGCCGGCTCTCAAAAAGGACGGGTATCAGGTGGTGAACGTTTCTCAATTGTCCAAGGCGCTCGACTGCCCCTTCTTCGCGGGGAAAATATATACGCACGTGAAACAGCAATGATTTCTATCGCCGCCGCCCGTTTTCGGGCGGCGGTAATGTTTCGTCCATCGTTGAAACGCACTCCCGAATAAACGCCATCTCCCCGACAAAAGGAAAGAGCCGCAATTTGCATTGCGGCTCTTTCCGACATCAAAAAAGGAGTTTAACACATCTCTTGTAGTTAATTCAATCGCAAAAACGCCGCCCACGGGTTGCACCCAACTCTCGTTTCCCATATATCCGTTTTCGTACAATGCAAACGCCGTTTTCGCTTCTTTTGTTAGGTGATTATATTATACAACACATTTTACAAAATTTCAATACCTTTCGGCAAAATTTTTTAAGAATTTACAAAATATTTTAGCTGAATTTATAAAAAAAGCGTATTTATTGCCGATCGCTTCCCCGTAAACGAAGCTCTTACCCGTTTAAAGGCTTCTCCCGTCGCCGCGAAGTCCTTTGAAAAAGAAAAAGCAGTCCGCTTTCTTTACAGACTGCTTTCGCCTGACGCTTTTTCCGCACGAACATCCAGGATCATTTGAAAATGAGCAGTTTTCTGCCTACGTAATTCCAGACGAGGACGATACAGGTCATGATCACCTTCATGATCCACCATTTCCATTCCGTTCCTAAAAAAGTCGGCGAGGAAAAGAGCGTGACGTCGGGGAGGAAGGAAACGCCGAGATGCATTCCGAGCTCGGTGATCCCGAGTCCGATGACGCCGATGATCGTAAAAATGACGAAAGATTTTTTGGAGCGGGATTCCTTTTTGTTCTTTACATCCTTAAAGACGAATTTCACAGACAGAATCCAATTGACGATCAATCCCACGCAAAAGCCGAGTGCCGTGGAAATGACGAGCGAAAGCGTGCCGCCGACGAGTCGGGGCGGCAACAGCCATTGATAAAACAGGTACGCCACCGCATAATCGAACACCGTCGCTGTTCCGCCGACGATCAAAAAGCGCAGGATTTCGAGGATCAGCTGCTTTTTCGTCTGCTTAGGAGCCTCCTGCGCAGGAGAATCCTCCGCAAGGTCTTGCCCCATTTTTTGTACGCCTTCTCCCGCAAATTCCTGTTTCGGCTCGGTTTCCCGTTCGCATTCCGGCGAGGGCGTTTGCTCGCTCTCCCTAAGATCCTGCCGCGTTTCCCGCGCGAGCGGCTGTTCACTCTCCGCGAGGTTTTGCCGCGTTTCCCGCGCCAATTCCCGCGCGGGTGCTTGTTGATCCGGCTCGGGAATTTGTACAGAGATTTTATCCGAAGTAATTTCTTCCATATCTCTCCTTAGATACAAACCATATAAAATAGTGAGGAAAAGAGCATTGCCAATCCGAAGGAAACGACAGTCAGGCGACTGAGCGCCAGAGAAAGCTTCCCGCCCTCCTTCACCAGTCTTCCGTTGACCAGCCAGACGGTGAGCGCAATGCCTAAAATCATGGGCATGATATAACGAAAATCCATCGTACAGCCATAGGGCATCTTGATATAGAAATAGATTTCCGAAAGGGCTTGGGACTGCACGAGCAAAAAGACGAAAAAGACGTTGCGCCTTTCCTCCATCGCGCCTTCACCTCTCTTTTTTCTGTCGTATCTGAAAAAGAGATAGACCGCCCGAATCAAAGCTACAAACAAAACGAAGCAGGCAATATACGCCAAAACGACCGCCGAAACCGCCAGCCCCTCGCCCTGCCAATAGGAAAATTCACCGAAAATAGCCGAGCGCAGCGCGTAATTGAACAAGTTATAGTGGAAGGAGAAGGGACGGCAATAAAGGGAGCCGAAATATTCGTTCGCGTCGAAGGCGATGAAAAACCGCCCGAAGAAGGAATGGTTCCCCGTATACAATTTTTGGTTTAGATTAGAAAAAACAAATCCGAACGGCTGATCGAAACGAATTTTCGCATATACCTGAAACCAAAGTCCCAAGGGGATACAAAGGAGCAAAAACGCTCCGTATTCCCCTATCATTTTTTGCAATGAAAGGGAGCCGTCCTTTTTTATCAGCGTTCGCACGAATTCCCAGATAAAGATCCCCGCGATGGGCAGGCAAATCGTCGCGGAAGACAGCTTTGCCATCATTCCCAGCCCCACGAACAGGGAACAAAAAAGGATGTTTAAAAAGTCCTTTGCGCCTTTCCACCAGCTCAACGCGAAATAGAGCGCGGCGATGCCGCATAAATAGGAAACGGCGTCGTTATTGAGCGCGCCTGCAAATTGAATGTTTCTCGGAAAAAAGATGAGAAACGCCGCGAGTCCCACATACGCGTTGCCGCCGATATTCAGGCGTTTGAGAATTTTTAAAGAGATACGGCAGACGGCGACGGAATACATCAGGCTCAGAATTTGGCAGGACTGAAAGAGAAAATAGCGTTCCGCCTCGAGATATTCGGGCTTTGCCGCCAAAAATTTGTCGGGAAAATAGCTGCCGAGGGAAAAGACGGAGGTCAACGCGTCCGTCAACCCGGACATAAAGTGCATGAATCCCGCCTGCAACAAAGCGTTGAGAGGAGGATGATAAAATTGATAGATATTCTTTGCCGGAAGTTTTCCCGTCGAAAAGAGCGTCCACGCATACGCTTCGTGCCCGTCGAAATTCTTGGTAAAGGTATCGTACTGACGGGTATTGGCGGGCGTATAGAGCATATACCCCATGCGAAGAGCGACTCCCATGATAAATAGCAGCAACACCAATCTCTGCGCCGTCAATTTCTTATTGAATGCCAGAAAGCCGCCGACGAAAAGGCACGCGCCGATCGCCGCCGCCTCAATCGCCTGTGCCACCACGCCGTTCCGTTCAAAGCCGTACAGCGGCTTTATCGTCAGAAAAAGCACCAGCGCCGACAAAAATATCCCCGCATACAGAGCGATTTCTTTGAGCGCGCCCATAAAGGAGAAAGGCGCTTGGGATTTCAGCGGCAGGGTCCGCAAAACTTCGACCTCTCCGCCGTCTTCTTCGGAAGCGTCAGGATTTTGCAGATTCATCTTTGACCTCGTGATAAGATTTCTCGGTGTTGACGTTCCAGAGGGAAGTCTTGTCCGTATTGCCGTTCAGGATGTCTTCGCAGGCTACCATGGCAGTGACCATCGAGTGATCCATATTGTTATAGCGATGCTGACCGTTGCGCCCCACGCAGTACAGATTGGAAAGGGTGTCGAGATATTCCCGTACTTTATCGAACTCCTTATAAGAGCCGAAATAGGCGGGGTACGCTTTTTTGACGCGGATCATCGTGGAATCGAGAACGTTGTTCTCCGATTCGATGATACCGATTTTCACCAGCTCGCCGATCGCTTTCCGGATAAATTCGTCGTCCGGGCTCGTCCACATATCGTCCCCTTCCGTACAGAAGTATTCCAGACCTATCCACACCTTATGTTCGGGATCCTCCACCATATACGGCGACCAATTGTTGAAAATCTGAATTCTGCCGAGGCGCACGTCCCGCTCCTGCACATAGATCCAGCAGTCGGGAACGATGCCGTTCAGCGTCTTCATCTTCGTCTTATTCTTTACCTTTAAGCCGTCGAGAAGCAAGCCCACGGTGATGAAGTCGCGATAGGGAAGTTCCCGGGCGACGCGGTACGCCTCGCTCGGAATATGTTTCGGACCGATCGCTTCCGCGAGATCCTTGATGGGCATGGAAGAGATGAAGAAGTCCGCGTCGTATCGGATCTCGTTCCCGTCCTTGTCTTCGGCAACGGCGGCTACGACCCGATTTTCCTCGACGACGAGTTCTTTCACGGTCGTATTCAGTACGATCTCCCCGCCCATTTCCTCTATTTTTTCCGCCATCGTTTCGTACAGTTGCCCGGGTCCCTTTTTGGGATATAAAAACTGTTCGATGAGGCTGGTTTCGACTTCTTTATTCTTCTTTTTAAAGGGTTTCGACAAAGCGTTTTTGATCGCTTTGGAAACGGACAGTCCCTTGACCCTCTGCGCCCCCCAATCCGCGGCGATATTGCTGGGATGAACGCCCCAGAGCTTTTCCGTATAATCCTCGAAAAACATCGAATACAAGGGCTTTCCGAATCGATTGATATAGAAGTTTTCGAGGCTGTTTTCCTCGCGCTTGTGCAGACAGCTGCCGAGATAGCCGAAGCCCGCTTTCATCGTGCGCAAAAAGCCCATATTAAAAAAAGTTTGGGCTTTGAGGGAAATGGGATAATCGAAAAACTTACGGAGATATACGATGCGCGAAACGCGGTCGCGCACGAGCATCGTCCGATCCGTCGTTTCGGGATCGGGGCCGCCCTCTCTAAGAGGCTTTTCCCGCCCTAAAATCAAATCGTCTTTCGCGGGGTGTCCCTGTACGGGCAAGAGCTGCGTCCATAACTGCGTCACTCTTTCGTCCTTGGAAAAAAAGCGATGTCCCCCGATGTCCATGCGATTGCCCTTATACGTCGCCGTGCGGGAAATACCGCCGACGAAATCCTCCGTTTCCAAAATGACGGGATGAATATCCGAAGATTTCGTCAAAAGCTCGTAGGCGGCCGTAAGCCCCGCCGGTCCCGCGCCGATAATCAGTACAGTCTTTTTTTGCATAGATCCCCCGTTCAGCTTTTATATTTACGCTTATTAAGTAGAGAAAAGCGCCTGTTCCGTTGCATACTTAATAAAAATTTTTATAAAAAAATTATAACACGGCGACAGGAAAAAGTCAAGGAAATCCCTCTCTTTTATTTGCCTGCGTTTTCCCTGCGCTTTTCTTGAAAGTTGTAAGATTTAATGAAAACGGAAATTTCGGTCTTTTTCCCTATTTTTTCTTCCTTTCCAATCAAGCCGTAAACGGCGGCTGATATCGCCGACAAAGGACTAAAATAAGTAAAGGAAAAGGATAGAGCACGCTTTTTTGGACGATTTGCAATAAAAATACCTTTCCTTCACAACAAATTTTTTGGCTGCAAAATTCTTCTCTCCATTCCGCCCTTTGTCCGCCGCCTCTCTTGCCGACGTCTGATTCCGCCTTTCATCGCCTATCCTTCAAAGCCTTAAAATCGCGCCCGCGTCGACGCACTGATGTTTTCCCTTTCCATTATTCCCGCCGAAAAAAGTTTTCAAGCGTTCGGCAACACAAAAGACGTCGTTTCGCCGCAAAATTCATCGCGCGACGCGAATGAAAAACGCCCCGCCGTAAATAAACGGCGGGGCAGCTTGCTGTTTTAAATGAGCATATCTTCTACGGAAGATTCGGCGGAAATGGGAGCCGTTTCCTCGGTCAAAGAAGCGGTCGGTTTTTCATAGGGCACGGAAGCGGAAATTTCTTCGGATACGCTTGCCTCCGCGTCTTTATAATTGCCGACAAATTGGGGAGAAAGTCCTTTGTATTCCTTCATGCCCGTCCCTGCGGGGATCAGCTTACCGATGATGACGTTCTCTTTAAGGCCTACGAGGTAATCTCTCTTGGTGCGGATCGCGGCTTCCGTAAGCACTCTCGACGTTTCCTGGAAGGACGCCGCCGAAAGGAAGCTGTCCGTGGCGAGGGACGCCTTCGTGATGCCGAGGAGCACCCTCTTGGCAAGCGCGGGAGCGCCGCCCTTTTGCATCGCTTTGGCGCACTCGTCCTGGAAAGTGACCATATCCACGAGTTCGCCGGGAAGCAGATCGGTATCGCCCGAACTCTCCACCCTGACTTTTTTGAGCATCTGGCGCACGATAATTTCGATATGCTTATCGTTGATATCCACGCCCTGGGAACGATAGACGGACTGAACCTGTTCGAGGAGGTAATCCTGTACGCCCTTGACGCCCTGCACGCGCAGAATATCCTGAGGATAGACGCTGCCCGTGTTGAGAAGTACCCCGGGGACCACTTTATCCCCTTTCTTGACCTTGATTTCGGCATTGAAGGGAAGCGAGTATTCCTTCTTGACTTCCTTCGTCGCCTCGTCGAGGATCTTGATATGCTTGGAGCCGTCGCTGTCGTCGAGATCAATGATGCCCTCGACTTCGCAGATCGTCGCGCAGCCCTTGGGTTTTCTGACTTCGAACAACTCCTCGACGCGGGGCAGACCTTGCGTAATGTCCCCCGTCGCCGCGATACCGCCCGTATGGAAGGTACGCATGGTGAGCTGGGTGCCCGGTTCGCCGATGGACTGCGCGGCGATCGTGCCGACCGCTTCGCCCACCTGCACGGGAAGCGTGGTAGCCATATTTTTGCCATAACATTTCGCGCAGACGCCGAAACGGGAGTTACAGGTGAAGATACTGCGGATGGAAACTTCCGAAATGCCCGCGTCGCAAATCTCTTTGGCGAGCTCCTCGGTGATAAACTCGTTCTGTCCCACCATGATCTCGCCCGTCGCGGGATTGACGACGTTTTCCGCCGCGAAACGCCCCGTCAGTCTGTCTTTCAGACCTTCAATCTCTCTGCCGTCGCTGCCGAAAATCGCCCGCACCTTCATGCCCTGCGGTTTTCTGCCCGCATAGCAGTCGTCCTCGCGGACGATGATCTCGTGCGAAACGTCGACAAGACGGCGGGTGAGATATCCCGAGTCGGCTGTTTTCAAAGCGGTATCCGTCAAACCTTTACGGCCGCCGTGCGAGGAAATGAAGTATTCGAGAACGGAAAGGCCGTTTCTGAAACACGATTTCACGGGGACCTCGATCTTTTTACCCTGAGGGTTGACCATGAGTCCGCGCATACCGGAAAGCTGTTTGATCTGGTCGATAGAGCCGCGGGCGCCGGAATCCGCCATCATCCAGATGGGGTTGAACTTATCTTCTTCGCCCTGCTTTTTGAGGAGTCCCGCCACTTTATCCGTCGCGGTATCCCACTGCGAGATAACGGCGAGGTATCTCTCCTCTTCGTTCAAAAGACCTCTGGCGTATTTCTTGGAGATCTTGGAAACTTCCGCTTCCGCGTTGTTGACGATGTCTTCCTTTTCAGGAGGAATCTTCATATCGAAAACGGAGGTGGTAAGCGCCGCCAAAGTGGAATACTTATACCCTCTCTCCTTGATGGCGTCGAGGACATAGGAGGCCTTGGGCGCCGCGCCCGTCTTGAAGCAGGCTTCGACGATACGGGAGAGATGTTTCTTTCCGATCGCGCGCGCGCTGCCGATAAACTCGGTGTCGAGTTCGAGTCTGAGATAGGATTCGGGCGTATCTCTCTTGACGAAGCCGAGATCCTGCGGCAGACCGTCGTTGTAGATCAGACGGCCGATGGTCGTCTTGATGATGCCGCTCACCTCGCGCCTGCCCGTTTTGGGATTGAGGCGCACCGTCGCTTCCTTGATCAGCACCGCTTTCTTTTCGTCGAAATCAGTGTTGTCGATCGGGCAGGTATACGGCAAAGGCAGATCGTCGAACTTGCCCTCGGGAAGTTCCACGACGCGCTTTAAATACATTTCGTCCTGCTCGTGCGCGGCTTTGGTCTGATACGCCAAAATCGCCTCGTTTTCGGACGAGTACACGGGCGGGATATAGACCTCCCCGTCGTCGTCGGGACGACCCTGATCGTCATATCTTCTACCCTCTTCACAGCGCTTGATGGTAAGACAGTACGCGCCGATAATCATATCCTGCGTCGGGGACATGACCGATTTGCCGTCGGCAAGTTTCAAAATATTATTGGCGGAAAGCATCAAAAATCTCGCTTCCGCCTGCGCTTCGATGCTCAAAGGAAGGTGCACGGCCATTTGGTCGCCGTCGAAGTCCGCGTTGAAAGGTCCGCAGACGAGCGGGGAGATCTTAATGGCTCTGCCTTCGATCAGAACGGGCTCGAACGCCTGAATGGAAAGCCTGTGCAGCGTGGGAGCGCGGTTTAAAAGTACGGGATGATCCTTGATGACGTCTTCGAGGACGTTCCAGACCATATCCTTCGCCTTTTCCACGGCGCGCTTCGCCGTCTTGATGTTGTGGCACTGCCCGCTCTCCACCAGCCGCTTCATGATGAACGGCTTGAACAGTTCGATCGCCATTTCCTTGGGCAGACCGCACTGATAAATTTTCAACTCGGGACCGACGACGATAACCGAACGTCCCGAATAGTCCACTCGCTTGCCGAGCAGGTTCTGACGGAAACGCCCCTGCTTGCCGCGAAGCATTCCCGAAAGGGATTTGAGTTCGCGATTGGAAGGTCCGCTCAGGGGCTTTCCTCTCCTGCCGTTGTCGATAAGCGCGTCCACGGCTTCCTGCAACATACGCTTCTCGTTCTTGATGATCATGTCGGGCGCGCCGATCTCCATCATCTTTTTCAGACGGTTGTTGCGGTTGATGACGCGGCGATAGAGGTCGTTCAAATCGGAGGAGGCGAATCTGCCGCCGTCCAGCTGCACCATGGGACGAATGTCGGGGGGAATGACGGGCAGAACGGTGAGAATCATCCATTCGGGACGATTGCCGCTCTTTCGGAAAGATTCCACCACTTCGAGGCGTTTGATCGCCTTGATCGCCTTTTGTCCCGTGGGGTTGTCGGCGATGACTTTCTTGCAGGCGTCGCTCTCTTTTTCGAGATCTACCGCCATCAAAAGCTCGCGCACGGACTCCGCGCCCATGCCCACTTTGAGTCCCGTTGCGGCGCTGTCGCCGTAGCGCTCTTCGAGTTCCCGAAGCTGCTTGTCGTTGATCACCTGCTTGTAGACGAGCTCGGTGACTTTGCCGGGATCGAGCACGACGTAGGAAGCGAAATAGATGACCTGTTCGAGCTGTTTGGGTCCCATGTCGAGAAGGAGGCCGATTTTGGAGGGCACGCCTTTAAAGTACCAGATATGGGAAACGGGAGCCGCCAGTTCGATATGTCCCATCCTTTCGCGGCGGACTTTGGAGCGGGTGATTTCCACGCCGCACTTTTCGCAGATGTGTCCCTTGTATTTTACTCTTTTATATTTTCCGCAGTGGCATTCCCAGTCCTTCATCGGCCCGAAGATCTTTTCGCAAAAAAGGCCGTCCCTCTCGGGCTTTTGAGTGCGGTAGTTTATCGTTTCGGGTTTGGTAACTTCGCCGTACGACCATTCTCTGATTTTTTCGGGAGATGCTATGCTGATCTGAATGGAATTGAAATCGTTTAATTCGTACATATTATTTTTTCTCTCCTCGGATTAATCCTTGTCGCCGTCCTCGCCGTCTTCGTCCTCGTCGTCGAACAGAGAACCGAAGTTGAAATCGTCGCTGATATCGGCAAAGTCGTCGTCCTCTCCGTCGCCGTCGGCAGAGAAATCGTCGCCGTCGTCCCCTTCCTCTTCGAAGAGGGACACTTCGCCGTCCAGATCGTCCTCGTCGTCTTCGTCGTCGGCGTTGAAGTCGATGTCTTCCAGCTCTTCGTCTTTGAGGCTTTCTCTTCTCCTCGCTTCGTTGTCGGAGGCTTCTTCCTCGTCCTCGAATTCGCGGATGATCAGCTCGTCGCCGCTTTCCGTCAGCACTTTGACGTCGAGCGCGAGCGACTGAAGCTCTTTCAAGAGCACTTTAAAGGCTTCGGGAATCCCCGGCTCGGAGATGTTTTCGCCCTTGACGATGGATTCGTACGTCTTGACGCGGCCGACTACGTCGTCCGATTTGACCGTCAGAATTTCCTGCAAAATATGCGCCGCGCCGTAAGCTTCCAGCGCCCACACTTCCATTTCGCCGAAGCGCTGACCGCCGAACTGCGCCTTGCCGCCGAGAGGCTGCTGCGTCACGAGGCTGTAAGGGCCGATCGAACGCGCGTGGATCTTGTCGTCCACGAGGTGGATGAGTTTGATCATATACTGAACGCCGATGGTGACGCGGTTTTCAAAGGCTTCGCCGGTGCGCCCGTCGAATACCTGGAATTTGCCGTCCACTTTTCCGTCGGGATTCAGAAGGTTGTTTTCGCGGAACATCTGCTCGATGTCTTTTTCCGTCGCGCCGTCGAAAACGGGCGTGGCGATCTTCCATCCGAGCTGTTTGCACACGTAGCCGAGGTGCACTTCGAGCACCTGACCGATATTCATACGCGAAGGAACGCCCAGGGGGTTGAGCAAGATCTGCAAGGGAGTGCCGTCCGCGAGGAAGGGCATATCCGCCTGCGACAGCACACGGGAAATGACACCCTTATTGCCGTGACGACCCGCCATCTTGTCGCCCACCTGAATTTTGCGCTTCTGCGCGATATAGACGCGGACGAGTTTGTTTACGCCCGGTTCGAGTTCGTCTTTATTCTCTCTCGTGAACACTTTGACGTCCACGACGACGCCGCCTTCGCCGTGCGGAACGCGGAGGGAGGTATCTCTGACCTCTCTCGACTTTTCGCCGAAAATGGCGCGCAGCAGTCTTTCTTCGGGCGTAAGCTCCGTTTCGCCCTTGGGGGAAACTTTGCCGACGAGAATATCGCCGCTCTGCACTTCCGCGCCGATGCGCACGATGCCTTCCTCGTCGAGATCTTTCAGCGCGTCGTCGCCCACGTTGGGAATATCGCGCGTGATCTCTTCCTGCCCGAGTTTGGTATCCCTTGCCTCCGTTTCGTGTTCCTCGATGTGAATGGAGGTGAACACGTCGTCCTGGACGAGCTTTTCGGAAAGCAGGATGGCGTCCTCGTAGTTGTAGCCCTCCCACTCCATATAGCCGATGAGGATATTTTTGCCGAGCGCGAGCTCGCCGTTATTGGTGGAGGGACCGTCGGCGATGATCTCGCCCTTCGCCACGCGATCGCCCGTCGAAACGATGGGGCGCTGATTGAGGCAGGTGCCTTGATTGGAACGCTCGAATTTCTTTAAGGGATATTCCCTGACTTTGCCGTCGTCCTCGCGGATCTTGATCATATTCGAAGAACAGTTCGTCACGACGCCCGCTTCCTTGGCCATGACGATGACGCCCGAATCTTTGGCGATGGAGGCTTCGATGCCCGTCGCGACGATAGACGACTCCGTTTTCAGAAGGGGCACGGCCTGCCGCTGCATATTGGACCCCATGAGCGCGCGGTTGGTATCGTCGTTTTCGAGGAAGGGAATGAGCGCGGTCGCCACGGAAACGAGCTGTTTGGGCGAAACGTCCATGTAGTCCATTTTTTCTCTCGGAAGTTCGGTGATGAGATCCTGATGGCGGCAGCCGACGCGCTCGTTGACGAAGCGTCCCTCCGCGTCCAGAGGCTCGTTCGCCTGCGCGACGATATATCTGTCCTCTTCGTCCGCCGTGAGGTAGTCCACGTGGTCGGTGACGATGCCCGTGTCCTTATCCACGCGGCGGTACGGGCTCATGATGAAGCCGTATTCGTTCACCTTCGCAAACGTCGCCAGCGAGGAGATAAGCCCTATGTTCTGTCCTTCGGGCGTTTCTATGGGACACATTCTGCCGTAATGGGTATGATGAATGTCGCGGACTTCGAACGTGGCGCGGTCGCGGTTCAAGCCCCCGGGGCCGAGCGCGGAGAGCTTTCTCTTATGCGTGAGTTCCGCGATGGGATTGGTCTGATCCATGAACTGCGAAAGCTGCGAGGAACCGAAAAATTCCCTGATGACCGCGGACACGGGGCGGATGTTGATGAGTCCCGACGGCGTGATCTCCATGGGATCCTGCGTCGCCATTCTCTCCTTGATGAGCCGCTCCAAGCGGGCGATGCCTACGCGCAGCTGATTTTGCAGGAGCTCTCCCACCGAACGAACGCGGCGGTTGCCCAAATGGTCGATATTGTCTATCGTGCCGATGCCGTATTTCAGATCGAGATTGGTGGAGATGGAAGCTACGATGTCGTCCACGGTGATGTGCTTGTGGCACAGCTTATCCGCGAGCGGGCGGATCTCCTTCTTTTCCTCTTTGGTGGGAACGGGGTTTTCGCGCGAGAGGACGGCGTGGAAGGTCTTGCACGCCTGCACGAATTTGCGGCGGTTGTCGCGGCGCTTTTCGCGGTTTTTCTTCTCTTCCTGCTTCTCGTCCGCCTCTTCGGGCTTCTCCTGCGTATAGTAAAGCGCGTCGAGCGCGTCGACGTATTTTTCCGCCACTTCTTCCACGGTCATCTCCGCGCAGTCCGCGGCGATCACTTTGGAAAATCTGTAATTCGGATAATAAATGGTGGGCAAAAGCCCGAAATCCTTGGCGCGCGCCTGTAAGGGAATGTCGGAAACCGCCGAGAAATCCACCGTGTTATTGGCGATGATCTTGTGCTTGATCTCTCCCTCTTCCGCGTCGTCCACGAGCACGAACACTTCGTTTACGCCCGCATTCTGAATTTCCTTAGCCTGCGCCTCGGAAATCTTTTCGCCCGCCTGTACGATGATCTCCCCCGTTTCGGGATTGACGATGGGCTCGGACGCCTTGCAGCCGGGAAGGCGATAGGCGAGGTTGAGCTTTTTATTGTACTTGTATCTGCCCACTTTGGCGATGTCGTAGCGGCGGGGATCGAAGAACAGGTTATAAAGGTGCTGACGGACGGAGTCCTCCGTGGGGACTTCGCCGGGACGAAGACGCCTGTAAAGTTCGATAAGGCCGTCCACTTCCGAGCGCGTCGTATCCTTTTTCAGAGTTTCGGAGATGATCTTGTCGCCGGGGAACAAATCCTCTATCGCGCGGTTGGAGCCGAAGCCCAAAGCGCGCAGAAGCACGGTGATGCAGAGTTTCTTTTTTCTGTCCACGCGGACGTAGAGAGCGTCCTGCGCGTCCTGTTCGAGTTCCAGCCACGCGCCGCGGTTGGGCATGACGGTGGTGGCGAACATCTCCTTGCCCGTCTTGTCCTTCGAAGAAGCGTTATACACGCCCGGGGAACGGACGAGCTGAGAAACGATGACGCGCTCCGCGCCGTTGATGATGAAGGAGCCGTTTTCCGTCATCAGGGGCAGATCCCCCATGAAAACTTCCTGGTCGAGCACTTCGTTTTTCACCTTGTTGACAAGGCGGACCTTCACTCTCAAAGGAAGCGCATAGGTGGCGTCGCGGTTGCGGCATTCTTTTTCGTCATACTTGGGTTTATCGCCGAATCTGTGCTCCAAAAAGTAGAGCTCGAAGTGGTCGGAGTAGTCGGTGATCGGGGAGAAGTCCTCGAACACCTCGCTGATGCCTTCCTGAATGAAAGAATTGTAACTGTCCTTCTGGATTTCCACGAGGTCGGGAATATCGATGACTTCGTTGATGGAACCGAATTTTCTTCTTTCATTTTTGCCATACTTATAGATAGGTAAATCCATCGGTTAATTTGTAGCTCCTTACATTATTTTAAAGGCGATTTACCGAGTATATCTTTTCATCGATAAAAATCGAATTTTTACTTCTTTTGGCATCGTTCGCTTTACTTTTCCGCTTTCTTACGCTATAATAATGACGTGAAGCGCCCCCGAAACAGGTTTTTCGTTCCCCCGCCGCGCGAAGGCCGAGGGGACAATATTCCATAGTAAGCATAATGATACATTATTTAATTATAACGGTGAAAATAAAAGATGTCAAGCGATTTTTGCTTTCCTTCGGCAACTAATTTTTTTTATTTTTCAAAAACGACAAAACAGGACAATATCTCATGAGAATCGACAAATTTTTAAAAGTTTCCAGAATACTCAAACGCCGCACCGTCGCGCAGGAAGCCTGCGGCGAGGACAAAGTGCTGATCAACGGCAAAACGGCAAAGCCCTCCGCGCCCGTCAAAATCGGCGACGTCGTGGAAGTTCTGTACGCGTCGGGAAGCCTTAAATTCCGAGTTCTGAACGTGAAAGAAACGGTGAAAAAGGACGAGGCGGCGTCCCTGTACGAGGTGATCTCTTGAACTCGGCGGGCAGCGTCCGCGTCACCGCGATCGTCTGCGCGGCGGGAAAAGGCGAACGCGCGGGATTTTCCGAAAACAAGCTTCTGCAAAAAATCGGCGGAAAGACCGTGCTGGAACGTACGCTCTCCGCTTTCGATTTTCCCGCGGTGAAAGAGATTCTCGTAACGGCGTCCGAGGAGGATTTTGCAAAGATAGCGGCTCTCTGCGCCCGCTTTCCCCGCGCGCGCGCGATTTCGGGCGGCGTCGCGCGTTTCGACTCCGTCTACAACGCCCTGCGGGAAGCGAAAAACGAGGTGGTGCTGGTTCACGACGGCGCCCGCCCCTTCGTCGCGCTCCAAGATATTTTAGGGTGTATTGCAAGCGTGCTCGAATACGGCAGCGGCGTCTGCGCCGTACCTTGCGTGGACACCGTCGCCCTCGCGGACGAAACGGGACGCATCGTCGAGGTCCCCCCGCGCGAGCGCGCCTTCTCCGTACAGACCCCGCAGGGCTTTTATACGAAAGAGCTGCTCTCCGCTTATGAAAAGGCGGCGAAGGATAAAAAACGAACGTATACGGACGATTCCTCCGTATACGCCGCATTCATCGCGCCCCCTCGTATCTGCGCGGGCGCGCACGGCAATAAGAAATTGACTTTCCGGGAGGATTTCGAAGACTCTTTCGCAAGAGTCGGTTTCGGCGTGGATACGCACGCGTTCGGCAGAGAACAGGACTATATTTTGCTCGCGGGCGTAAAAATTCCTTCCGGGAGCGGTTTAAAGGCGCACAGCGACGGGGACGTGCTCGCGCACGCCGTCATGGACGCCATGCTCTCCGCCGCGGGACTCAAAGACATCGGGCATTATTTTCCCGACAGCGACGAGAAATGGCGGAATGCGGACTCGATGAAAATGCTGGAAGAAGTCAAAAGGCTCGTCGCAGACGAAGGCTTCGCCGTCAAGAATCTTTCCGCGGCGATACAGGCGGAAAGACCTCGCCTCGCCGCCTATATAGACGGCATCAGAAATTCTTTGGCAACGGCTCTCCGGCTCGATCCTTCCGCCGTCGGCATTTCCGCGGGCACCAACGAAGGGCTCGGCTACATAGGCGAAGGCAGGGGCATCACCGTAACCGCCGAAGTATTGCTTTGCCGACCGAACGCGATTGTCTTTTAACGGTGTTATACGAGAAGAAAGCGCATTGTAATTTTTCCCGTCCGGCAAACCGAATGTTTTTTCCATAGGCGAAAGCGTAGGACAAATCCGCGCGATTTTTACTCGCCGCTGCCCTGCCCCGTCCTTTTTTACATACCTCAAAGGAGTTTACCGATATGGCAATCAAAGCGCCCGCCTCGCAGTTCGTCTGCGCGGAATGCGGCTACACCACTCCCAAATGGCTGGGCAAATGTCCGGGCTGCGGGAATTTCAACACCTTGCAGGAAGAACTCGTCAAGACCGCGGACGCGGGCAAAAAAGCCGCCCGTCCCGCGCTTTCGGATATGGGCGGCTTTTCCAAAGCGCTCCCCCTTTCCAAAGTGGGCTATGAAAAATTCAAACGCGTTTCTTCGGGCATCGGGGAATTCGACACCGTCCTCGGCGGAGGCATCGTGCGCGGCTCCCTCGTTCTGCTCGGCGGCGATCCGGGCATCGGCAAAAGCACCCTGTTGACGCAGGTTTCGGCGCACCTCGCGGGCGGGCACAAAGTCCTCTACGTTTCCGCGGAAGAGAGTTGTTCGCAGGTGAAAATGCGCTGCGAACGGCTCGGCATCGATTCGGACAACCTGCTTTTGCTCAACGAAACCTGCCTCGAAGACGTGGAGGCAAGCCTTGCGGACGCGGAATTCGTCGTCATCGACTCCATTCAGGCGGTATACACCGAGGCCCTTTCCTCCGCTTCAGGGAGCGTGGGACAGGTGCGCGAATGCGCCGCGCGGCTGATGCGGATCGCAAAATCCCGGGGAATCACCTTTTTCCTCATCGGGCACGTCACCAAGGAAGGCGCTTTGGCGGGACCGAAGGTTTTGGAGCACATCATGGACACCGTACTCTACTTCGAGGGACAGCAGGAGGAAAATTTCAAACTTCTGCGCGCCGTCAAAAATCGCTTCGGCTCCGTGCAGGAAGTGGGCGTATTCGAGATGACCGAAACGGGAATCAGGAGCGTGTCCGACTACTCCGATCTGTTTTTGTCCGAAAGCCGCGGCGTCGCGGCAGGCTCGGCGGTGACGCCCTCCGAAAGCGGCAACCGCTGCATGAACGTGGAAATACAGACCTTAATCTCTAAAACGGCGTACGGACTGCCCCGCAGAATGACCTTGGGAATCGATTATAATAAGCTGGTGGTGCTGATCGCCGTCCTCGAAAAGCGCTGCGGGATTCCCTTTTACACGTCCGACGTGTATATCAACGCGATGGGCGGCATCAAGCTCAACGAGCCGTCGGTCGATCTCGCGGTATGCGCGGCGCTGGCAAGCGCGGCGAGCGATATTCCCATAGACAAATACACCGCCGTATTCGGAGAGGTGGGTTTGACGGGGGAAGTACGCTCAGTGACGTATGCGGAAAAGCGCGTCAACGAATGCGTCAAGACGGGGTTCAAAACGGTGGTTCTTCCCGCGAAAAATATGAAGACCTGCGAAAAATTCAAAGACAGGATACAGCTCGTGCCCGTCAATTACGTCAATCAGATGGTGAAGGCGCTGAATCTGCGCGCCCCTTTCAATCCGCAGGCTTGACCTCTTTCAAGCGGCGCTCTATGACGGCGGGCAATTTTTCCGCAAAAGCATTCGCGGCTCTTATCCCTCTTTTAAAAACGAAATACGATCCCTTAATGCCGTAAAAAATCTTTCTCGGCAAGACGAGTACAAAAACGCGATTCCTTGCGCCATAGCAGCCATCAACGCCGTAAGGGAGCGAAAAATCAACGTCAAAAAACTTTCTTCGGCATAAAAGCGCAATTTATTTTCCCCCGATTGTCCATGTTTGCCCGGTTAAAGTTCCCCCGAAAAGCAGTGCCTTCTCAGCGGTTTGGCATAATAAAGAAGAATACGCGCGTAAAAACAAGCCCGACGCCTTACAAGCGTCGGGCTTTAAGATAGTCAGTTTTCGCTTTCCTCCGCTTCTTTTTCCCGCTCTTTTTTTCGTTCTTTTTTCAAGCGGCGCAGATTCTGCTTTCCGTATTTGATCAATTGTTTGAAACAATCTTTAAAAAACGACTGAGAGTCTTCGTCCAAAGCGCGAAAACGCTTCTTTGCTTCGCGCACGTTGTGCATGGGTTTCGCCCGATAATCCACGACGGTGACGCCGTCGTCCGCCCCCAAAATATAAAAGAGCAGATCGACAAAACGCGGACGATTTTCCTGCATGGATTCTATCCAAGTGCTCAACGTAACGCCGAGAAATTCCGACTGTGCGGACTTGGAGGAAACGCTTTTGAAAGCGCCGTCTTTCCCGATCGCCCAATTATAAGGATCGTGCTGCAAAATAACCAGACCGCGGCACTTCACCACCTTTACTTCCTCGGCGTGAATCAGCAGCATTCCCACCATATCGTCGCTTGGAATGATCTTATGCACGCGTTCTCTGAGCTTTGCGTAACTCTCCGTATTGAAAACATCGGTACGGAAGCCGGGACCGTCGTGATTGAATACCCCCGCAATCCGTTCCCGCGCGCCGTCCTGACAATTCATAGCGGCGTACATGGCGAGATTCCCGCCCTTGGAGTGTCCGCCGATATAGATCTTTCCCTCCGTCAGCGCCGCCACTTCGTTGACGTATCTCACCGCTTCCGCCTGCGCGGGCACTTCGTCGAGATAAGACATATTGAAATCCTCTTTCCAGCCGAGAAGGGTCAGATCGGTGCCGCGGAAGCAAATGTGCAGCCCCTCGCCGGGCAAAAGACAGGTGACGGCGGCGAACTGTTCGATAATCCCGTCGTCCGTGACGTCGCGCAGATAATGCAGCCGCATCTCTTTAAAGCGCGGGCAGGCGGCAAGCAAGCGCCACAATTTCCGATTGAGCTTGGGATCCATCGTATTGACGACGAGTCGATTGAGCACAAATTCCGATTGCAGGCGTCCGATTCCCACCGAGTCTTTTTCTTCGCCCAATGCGGGAACGACCCCGTCGAACATCATATACGACATCGCGGACAAAATCAAACTGTCCACATCGGAAAAGGGTCTTTCTTCAAAAGTACAGTGTCCGAATTTTTTTAAATAATATAAAATGTTTTTCATAGGGAATCTTCTCTTTTGCTAAGATGGCGAAAAATTTATATTCGGCAGGAACATACATTCCTGCCGAGCGAAACTCCGAAGCGAAACGCGCCGTAAAAGACGCCTTCATTATTTTTTCAGAAGCTTATAAATCCTGTCGCAGGCTTCTTTCGTCGCTTCCCTGCTGCCGAACGCCGTCAAACGGAAATACCCTTCGCCGTTGGCGCCGAAGCCGCTGCCCGGAGTGCCCACGACCTGCGCGTTTTCCAAGAGATAATCGAAAAATTCCCAGCTCTTCATCCCGTTCGGACATTTCAGCCAGACATAGGGGGAATTTTTCCCGCCCGTATAGAAAAGCCCGCATTTTTCCATACATTCGACGATCAATCGCGCGTTTTCGCGGTAATATTCGAGATTGGCGAGTATCTGTTTTTCGCCCGCCGGAGTGAATACCGCCGCCGCGCCTTTCTGAACGAGATAAGAAACGCCGTTCGTCTTGGTGGACTGTCTGCGAAACCACATTTCCTTTAAGGATACCCCGTTTCTTTTCAAAGCGGCGGGAACCACGGTGTAGCCGCATCTCGTCCCCGTAAAGCCCGCCGTCTTGGAGAACGAGCAAAGCTCTATGGCGCAGTTTTCCGCGCCTTCCGCCTCGTAAATGCTGCGCGCGGCGTCGCCCTGCGCAAAACATTCGTATGCGGCGTCATAGAGGATGACGGCGTCTTTCTTCCTCGCGTACTCCACCCATTTTTCCAGCTGTTTTTTCGTGTAAGCCGCGCCCGTGGGATTATTAGGGGAACAAAGATAGACGATATCCGCGTCCACGCTGTCGTCGGGCATGGGCAAAAAACCGTTCTCCTCCGTCGCGGAGGCGTAAACGATCTTCCTGCCCGCCATGATATTGCTGTCTACGTACACGGGATACACGGGGTCGGGCACCAGCACGGTATTGTCCCGATCGAAAATTTCCAAAAGGTTGCCGCAATCGGACTTGGCGCCGTCGGAAACGAAAATGTCTTCCGCCGCCACCTTGACGCCGTGGCGGGCATAATACGCCCGAATGTTCTCGCGCAAAAAATCGTAGCCCTCATAGGGGCCGTACCCCTTAAAGGTGTCCTTAACGCCCATTTCCGCCGCGGCTTCGTGCATCGCCGCGACCACCGCGGGCGCAAGCGGAAGCGTCACGTCCCCGATGCTCAGTTTGATCACCTTTTTTTCGGGATGCGCGGCGACGTACTCCGCCGACTTCTGCGCCACCGTCGCAAACAAGTAACTCTCCTGCAAATTGAAATAATTTTCGTTGAGTTTCATAAAAACCTCGCTCTCCTTTCTCTTTCGCCTTCGCAAAAGGCGCCTTTCTCCATACGGGGCGTCCGAAAAGGCGGCCGCCGTTTGCGCGCTCCCCGCCTGAAAAGAAAGACCCGTTCTCTTTTCCCGCAGGCGGAAGTTTATCTTTCGCTTCTCTTTTCCATATACTTGACCGCGCTCTTGATAAATTCGCGGAAAATAGGCTGCGCGCCGTTAGGACGGGATTTAAATTCGGGATGGAACTGCACGCCGATGTAGAAGTCGTCCGCAGGATATTCGATGGCTTCGCACAAATGCCCGTCGGGGGAAGTGCCCGCGATCATCATCCCGTTCTCCTCGAACTGCTTTCGATAATCGTTGTTGAACTCAAAACGATGGCGATGGCGCTCCGCGACCTCTTCTCTGCCCGAATAGGCGCGCTTCATAATGGGTCCGATCACCTTGCAGGGATAAGCGCCCAGCCGCATGGTGCCGCCCATTTTCACGCCGTACTGATCCGGCATCAAATCGATGACGCGATGGACGCTTTCGGGATCGAATTCGGAAGAATTGGCGTCGCGGTACCCCAGAACGTTGCGGGCGAATTCGATCGCCGCAATCTGCATACCCAGACAAATCCCGAAATAAGGGACGTTCTTTTCGCGGGCGTACTGCGCCGCCAGAATCATGCCTTCGATGCCGCGGTTGCCGAAGCCCCCGGGAACGATGATGCCGTCTGCGACGCCGAGTTTTTCCTCGACGTTCTCCTTGGTGAGGAACTCCGTGTCCACCCATTCGATCTCCACTTTCGCTTCGTTTTCGTAGCCGCCGTGGGCGAGCGCTTCCGCCACCGAGAGATACGCGTCGTGCAGCTGCACGTATTTGCCGCAGAGCGCTATCTTCACCGTCTTGCTGCGCGCGTGAACGCGGGAGAGCATCTCCACCCACTCCGTCATATCTATCTTCTTCGGATCGAGATGCAGGATCTTGCACACCACCGTGGAGAAGTTGCTCTTTTCCAGCATCAGCGGCGCTTCGTACAGCACGGGCACGGTGAGGTTCTCGATACAACATTCAGGCTCCACGTTGCAGAACATGGCGATCTTGTCCTTGACATATTGGGGCATCGGCTGATCGACGCGCGCCATGATGATGTCGGGCGTGATGCCCATGCCTTGGAGCTCTTTGACGGAATGCTGCGTGGGCTTGGATTTAAATTCGTCCGAGCCGGAAATGTACGGCACCAAAGTGACGTGGATAAAGCAGCAATTCTCTCTGCCGACCTCCCGCGCCACCTGACGGATCGCCTCGATGAAGGGCTGACTCTCTATATCGCCCGTCGTGCCGCCGATCTCCGTGATGACGACGTCCGCGTTGGACGTCTTGCCTACGTTATAGATAAAGGTCTTTATCTCGTTGGTGACGTGCGGAATCACCTGCACCGTCTTGCCGAGATATTCCCCGCTCCTTTCCTTGTTGAGGACGTTCCAATACACCTTACCCGTCGTAAGGTTGGAATATTTATTGAGATTTTCGTCGATGAACCTTTCGTAATGTCCGAGGTCGAGGTCGGTTTCCGCCCCGTCTTCCGTGACGAACACCTCGCCGTGCTGAAAGGGGCTCATCGTGCCGGGGTCGATATTGATATAGGGGTCGAGTTTCTGCGACGCAACCTTATAGCCGCGCATTTTCAAAAGTCTGCCGAGCGAGGCCGCCGTAATGCCTTTGCCCAAGCCCGAAACTACGCCGCCCGTCACAAAAATGTACTTTGTCATGATTCTTTTATGCTCCCGTATGTGTTTTTATACCTTGGTTTATAAATTTTCATAAATCGACCTCGCCCGTAAATACGAGCGTCGCCGTCCCCGTCATATACACCGTGTCTTTCGTCCAGCGGACGATTAGATCTCCGCCGCGAAGGTGCACGACGATATCCTCGTCCCTTGCGGCGTACCCGTTGAGCACGGCCGCGACGGCAGCCGAGCACGCGCCCGTGCCGCACGCCCACGTTTCGCCGCTGCCCCGTTCCCAGACCCGCATTTTGATCTCGTTGCCGCCCAGGACCTGCACGAATTCCGTATTCGTCCTGTCGGGGAAAAGCGCGGCGGTTTCAAATTTCGGGCCGACTTTTTCAATCTCGATCTCCGCGGGGTCGCCGCCGAACACCACGCAGTGCGGATTGCCCATGGAAACGCAGGTGATCGCATACCTGCCCCCTGCAATCTCCGTTTCCCGACCGACGACCGCCTTGCCGCCCAGCCGGACGGGGATTTGTTCGGGCGAAAGCGAAGGCGCGCCCATGTCCACTTTCACGCTTTGCGTTTTGCCGTTTTCGACGTTTAAAAAGAGAGTCTTGACGCCGCTCAAAGTTTCTATTTTCAGCGTCGTCTTATTCGTCTTTTGAAAATCGTACAGGTACTTGCCGAGGCAGCGGATAGCGTTGCCGCACATTTTCCCCTCGCTGCCGTCCGCGTTGAACATACGCATTTTCGCGTCTGCAAGAGCGCTCGGGCAGATCAGTACAATGCCGTCCCCGCCGATTCCGAAATGGCGATCGGACAGCTTCAACGCCGCCGCTTCGGGATTTTCCAGGGGCGTATCCAGACAGTCGAAATAGATATAATCGTTGCCGATGCCGTGCATCTTATAAAATTTGCGAAGCATTTTTATAATTCCTTAACTCCGCGCCCCGATAGGCTGCGGAAAGCGCAACGCCCTTCGCCCGCAATCCTCTGTCCTTTCCGGGAATCGGATTAAAATCCTTCTTTCCGAACGTTCGCGGAAAAAGCGTTCCGACGGCGCAAGCCGCAGACAAGAACGCCGTTCCCGAGATCGTTTTAGGTTTGTTTTCAATACATTTCCACGTAGGCTTCGCGTTCCGCGCCGACCGACACGTACTTGATGCGACAATCGCACGCCTTTTCGATGAACGCGATATAGTCGAGCGCCGCTTTGGGCAGATCTTCCTTTTTGCGGCACTGCGAAATATCGGTATTCCAGCCCTTCACCGTCTTAAAGACGGGTTTGCATTCGTCGAGGACGTCGGTAAACGGAAAATCCTCCACGAGCTTGCCATTCAGCTCATAATCGGTGCATACCTCTATTTCTTCATACTCCGACAATACGTCGAGTTTGGTGAGCGCGATCTCTTTGGCGCCCTGACAGCGGATACCGTAGCGGGAAGCCACGACGTCGAAGGGTCCGACTCTTCTCGGTCTGCCCGTCGCCGCGCCGTACTCGCCGCCGAGTTTTCTCAGCGTTTCCGCTTTCTCGCCGAAATACTCGGCGGTAAAGGGTCCTTCGCCCACGCAGGTGGAATACGCCTTCATGATGCCGATGGAATTGTCGAGCTGTAAGTTGGGCACGCCCGCGCCGATGGGCGCGTACGCCGCGATCGTCGAGGACGAGGAGGTATAGGGATAGATGCCGAAATCGATGTCGCGGAGCGCGCCGAGCTGCGCCTCGAACATGATGTTCTTGCCCTCTTTATGCGCTTTGTCGAGATATACGCCCACATCGCAGATATAGGGAACGAGCTGTCTGCCGTACTCCTCGAAATAAGCGATCATATCCTCCGCTTTGACGGGCTCCGCGCCGTAACCGCCGACGATGGTCAGATTTTTCCATTCCACGATGTCTTTGACGCGCTTGTAAAGAAGCTCCTTATTTAAAAGTTCGCCCATGCGGAACGCCTTTTTCAAAAATTTGTCCGCGTAGATAGGCGCGATGCCTCGGCGGGTGGAGCCGAATTTTTTGCCCGCAAGACGGTCTTCTTCGAGGCAGTCCTGCATGACGTTATAGGGCATGGTGATGACGGCGCGGTCGCTGATTTTCAAATTTTCGGGAGTGATCTCGATGCCCGCGGCGCGGAGCTTTTCCATTTCTCCGCACAGATGCTTTATGTCGATGACCATGCCGTTGCCCATGACGTTGACTACTTTTTCGCGCAAAATCCCGGAGGGCAGGAGATTGAGGACAAATTTGCCCCGTTCGTTTATCACCGTGTGCCCGGCGTTGTTTCCGCCCTGATAGCGGCAGACGACGTCGAATTTTTCGCAGAGCAAATCGACCATTCTTCCCTTGCCTTCGTCGCCCCAATTGATACCGCAAATAGATGTAAGCATTTTCTTTCTCCTTTTGCATTACTCTTCACAGCGCATGGAAAACACGAAAAACAGAGCATTTCCGATTTTCACGGCTCAATGCCCGCCTTTTCCCTTATTAACCATACGCCTTATTATACTTCATTTTTTTTATTATGTCAAGCCTGCGGGCATACGGAAAAACCTTTCCGCCAAAAATTATTTTTTCCTGTTTTTGTCACTCCATTCTGTGCCGTTTCCCGCGGGGTGCTTTTCCAGCCATTCCGCTCTCGCGTTTTCCAAGCGCTTTTTCTTCTTCTTTTTGTTCCTTTTCTCGGTCTTTTTTTGTTCCTTGTCGTCTATTGCGATCCCCTTTTTCCGCAAAAACGCTTTCATTTCTTCATAGCCGAAATAATCTTCGTTCGCCTTGAAAACGACCTTTCCGCCCTTGTCGTATATTTTTATTTTTTCCAAATTAGACGCATAGCGAACGCTAAGCGACGCTCTCGTAACTCCGCGCCATATTTTCAGGGCGGAAAGTTCTTCATAGCGGTATGTTTTTTTGCAAAATACCGAGCGTATTTCCGCCTTATCCCTGAAAAAAGCGCGGTTGAACACGGGATAAATCTCAAATCCCCCCCATGCGAACAACGGCAGAGAAATAAGATAAATCATTTCCGCGCCTTTCGTGCCGATAAAGAAACCGATTACTCCGAAAACGGACAGCAGCGCCGCGAGAAGAAGCCAGGCGCCGCCTATCAGGAAAAAGAACTTTCCGCCGCGGCAAAACACTGCTTTTTCCTCTTTGGTTTTGCAAAGACTTATGCGGGCGGCGGCGAGCGCTCCTGCGGAAAGAAAAATTATGACGACGGATACGATAAGTCCCAAAATTCCCCGAAACATTTTTCACCTCTCCCGATTTTTAAACGCACTTTCCGCGACAGCGATTTAAGGACGGCAGGTTTTATTGACAAGACTTAGCCGCGCGCCCTTTCCGATCCACGTTTTTTATGGATATTTTCACGACAGAAGTCGAAAAACAGACAAAAAACAAAATTCAGCTTTTCGACATTTGTCCTCTTTATTTTATCATGCACCCCCTCAAAAAGCAAGTCTTTCGCCTGTTTTTCACCTGTCCCACCGATTATTTTCGTCTACCCCCTTGACAAATCGTGAAAAATGCGGTATGATAATAGGAAAATAACGGCGGTCTGTAAAACGCCGTAAAGGAGGAATACCTATGTATTGTAGACAATGCGGAGAAAAACTCACCCTCAGATTTTGCGAAAACGAGGGATTGGTGCCCTATTGCGACAAATGCGAAGCGTATATATTTCCTCAATTCAATGTTGCCGTGTCGATGGTTGTCACCAACCGCGCTCAGGATAAAATTTTGCTTGCAAAACACGTTGAAGACGAAGATTTCATACTCTTTGCGGGATATATCAAAAAGGGCGAAAACGCGGAAAAAACCGTGCCCCGGGAAATCAAGGAAGAACTCGGCTTAAACGTCGTGAAGGCGAAGTATATGTCCTCGCGCTATCATGCGCAGAGGGACGTTCTCATGCTCAATTTCATCGTCGTCGTCGAAGACACCCCCATCAAACTCAAAGAGGACGAGATTTCGGAAGCGAGATGGTGCACGCCCGACGAGGCTTTAAAACTGATCAGAAAAGGCACCACCGCCGAATTTTTCCTCATCAACGCCGTCAAGGAATTGAAGAGAAAAATTTAAAAGCGCCCTGTCTGTCTTTTCGTAAACGCTTCCCTTACGTTCTCTTTTTCCCTATCGGCTTTCTATCGTATCGCGGAGATCTTTATGGATAAAAATAGAAAAATCGCCCGATTTTTGCCCTTTATTCTGATGACAATCGGTTTAGCGCTTCTTCTCCTCTCTTTCTTCGGATGTTCGGCAACCGTGGAAACGGCGGAGGAACCGCGGGGCAATCACGAGAAAACAGTTCGTTTGTATATCGACGATTCAAAAAGTCTTTATAGATTTATAGAGGGTAAAGTGACCGTGGAGTTTTCAACCGGCGAAGTTTTTTCGGCGGTAGTCGCCGCGAACAGAGTCAACCAAAAATATGTAAACTATGACGCGACGGTCGTCGCCGCAAAAATCGAAGACGCAAAATACGCGAACGGAACGCCGCGGGCGTTCGGAATCGGCTGTATTTGCTTCGGAGTATTTTGGCTGATCAATAATAAGCTCCTTCAAAAATCGAAATAAACGGTATCTTTTAAAGCGGTACGGCAATGCGCCCGTACCGCTTTTTTCTTATATTTTATTCAGGAGCCTTTTCCCTATCCTGCGCTTTGTTTTTTCGCGCGGAGATTCACACGCCGTATAAATACGTTCTTCCCATAATAGACGGGAGGAATTATTATCCCTCCCGTTTCGTCTTCCGTCGTTTTTTTCGTCGCCCTTTCTGTCCCTGCACGCTTAGTCGGACGCCGTCAGCCTGATATTGGAGAACACCGTCCCCGCGACCTCCGAATACAGTCCCAGAACGCCGCCCGCAAGCTGATGGACGGGAACGACTTTGGCTTCCTCCGTTCCGACCCTCAAAGTGAACTCCGTGCCGTCGTAGGCGAGGGTGTAATGCACGGTCAAGCCCTTTGCCATGGTTTCTCCGTTTTGGATCTGTTGAGCGTTTTCCCAATCGAATCCCACGCTTCCGTCGCCGTTCAAGAATTTGGCGAACGTGACGAAGATGCCACCCGCGTATCTTCCCGATACATAGTATAACGAGCTGTGGATGTCTACTTTTTCGGTCGAAGCGCCCCATATTACCCCGCACAGCGTCCCGAAGGCGTAATTGTCGTCGGACGGCACCATCATGTCCCATTCCAGCGTTCCCGTCGTGAACGAAAGGTCTTTAAACGTGAGAACGGCGCAGTCGGAAAGCGCTTTATAGGACACGTTTTCTCCCGTTTTGGAAAATTCCCACTGCGTGCCGTTGCAGACGGTCACGCCCGCGTATACGTACGTTTTAGGCGTCACCGTAATATTGGAAAACGCCGTGCCCTTCACTTCGCTGTAAAGTCCTATATATTTTCCCGAGCTCTCCCTCTGCGGCTGAAAAGACACCGTATTGCCGTCAAAGGTGAGGGAGAGAATACGGTTGACGTTATCCCATTCCAGGCGGAACCGATAAGTGACGCCCGCGGTGCAGGTGATGAGCGGCGGCGACAACTTGGCGCCGTCCTCCCAGAAGAATTCTCCGTTTCGCTTGCAGTAGCCGACGAATTCGCCGGTGAACGCTCTGCCGAAGACGTAATAGCTGTCCGTTTCCTCCGAGCTTATCACTCGTTGATTGGGCGAGGCGAACAGGAGGCCGCAGGTTGTATTATGTTTATAGGTATCCGTCGGCACGTTCATGTCCCATTCGATAACGCCGCCTTCGAATTCCCAATTTTTGAACATGAGAATCGCCGCTTCTTCCGTCCGGGAAGTATAGACTCCCGCCGCCTTGTCGAGCGTCCACCCGTCTTCGCCCCCGATCCCGTACACGGCGTCCGCCTTTACGGACCCTTCGGTGTAAATCTTGTCGGGATTCACCTCCTGACAGCGGGTACAGATCCCGTCCACATAATCGTGTCCCAGCTTTTCTATTTTTTCCGTTTCCGTTTCGCGGCAGCGCGAACATTCCCGTTCCCGTTCTCCGTCTTCCGTACACGAAGCCTCTTTCGTCGCCTTCCACTCCCCGTAGTTGTGTCCGAGCGCGGGGATCACCCTCGTATCGTACTCTCCGCAGGCGCAGTCCCGCCGTTCCTCCCCCGCTTCCGTACACGCCGCTTCCCTGTATACGTACCAAGCTCCGTACGCATGGGTATGCGCGGCGGAAGATACCGAGCTTGACGCAGATTCCGCTTCGCTGTCCGAATTTTGCGAGCCGCTCGCCTGTCCGCCGCTTGCGGACGAAACGTTTGGGCTTGACGCAAAGCTTCCCTCCCCGCCCGACGCGCCCTGACCGTTCCCGCAGGAATAAGCCGTACAGCACATAAAGACCGCCGCCGCCAACGCGAATATTTTTAAGATTCTCCTCATCGTCTTTTCCCCTCCTTTTTACTCCGAAACCTTTTTACTCTTTGAAAAAAGCCAGTCGATCAGTTCTTCTTCCGCATACATCCAATTTCCCACGCCGTGCCCCGCGCCGCGGCAGACGGTGAATTTCATATCCGCCCCGCCCGCGTCCCCGTACGCGGAAACGATCTTACAGATATCGTCATACGACACCAACGGATCGGCGTCGCCCATGAACAGCCAGACGGGCACCTCCTTGAATTTGTACGCCGAATCGGGATCTCCCGCCCCGCTGCATACGATTGCCGCCGCGAATTTTTCAGGCGTTTGGGAGAGCAGATACCACGACGCCATCGTCCCCCTCGAATATCCCGTCAGATAGACTTTGGATTCGTCCACCCTTAAATGCGCGATACATTCGTCCAGCAGCTTTTCCGCGGCGAGGAGATGCGCGCTCGGCGCCGCGTCGTCCATGGAATAACTCCGATAGGGATAGACGACGTTCGCGTCGTTGGGAACGATCAGCCAGGGCGAGGGCGCGGCGGGAACGATGACGATACATTCGCCTTTCTCCACCAAAGCGCGGCGCACCGTCACCGCTTCTTCGCCAAGCAGGATCTTCTCCACGCTCTGTCCGTTAGAGCCGTCCCCGTGCAGGAACATCATCAGCGGATATTTTTTCGCAGCGTCGTAATCGTCGGGAATAAAAATCTGAAAGGGCAGAGAAGTCTTGCCGTCCAGATATCTAAACTCGTTCCATCCGCCTTCCAAGACGGATTCCTCCGCGGAAAACACTTCCGCTTGCCCGCCCGCGGGAGGCAGATTATCGGGATCTTTCATGGCAAATTCTCCTTCATTGTTTTTATAGGTCACGATTTCCTTTCTCGTTAAGGCGCGGTCGAATATGTAAAGATCGTCGATCCCGCCCGAGAAGCAAAGAATCCCGTCCCCGAATCCGCCGATATACAAGGGGGAATTTTGAATGTCTATCCCCTCGCAGGAAACTTCGGCGACGAGGACGGCGTTGAGATACATGGCATACGTTTCCCCGTCGTAGGTGAGAGCCAAATGATACCAATCCTTATCCGCGCCTTTGGGAATCGGATAAAAAGTACAGACGTTGAAAGACGTGACGCAGAGTTGATTATGATAGATCATCAGCCGCGTATCGCTGATGTTTTCGTAACTGCCCCAGCCCGCCGCCACGTGTTCGCTCTGCGGCGTGATGCCGCCGTAATCCAGCTTTATCCAGGCGCAGATGCTGTGCGCGGCGTTTCCTGTCGGCAGCTTAGCGGGAGCAAAGGAGAGGAAGGAGGCGCCGTCCGAAAGCGCCAGCGCGCTGTCGTTTTTGCCCGCCGTCCGCTGCGGTTCCCCGTAAGCATACGTCGCTTTCCCGCTCACCAGATCGTAAAAGTTGCCGTTTGCGTCCAAGCCGTCGAAAGAAAAATAGGCGAGCGGCGCGTCTTTGTCGACCTCGGAAGATTGAGATTCCCGCAGGGAATCGCTCCCCGAAAGGTTCTCCCCTCCGCTCTCTTTTCCCGCCGCACAGCCGAACGCAAAAAACATCAGAGCCGCGGTCAGAAAAGAGATCAGCCCTTGTAAAAATTTTTTTTGTTTCATCTTTATCCTCCTGAGATAAGTATACATCCCTTTCGGATTTTTTTCTATCGGCTTTTAGCTAACTTTTCCTAAAAATGTCCATTTTTAAAATTTTTTGCAAAATATAAAATGTAGAAACTGCCGAAAAAAGGAATTTTTCTGTTTTTCGGTCTTTAAGAAAAGGGACAGGAAAAGGTTTTTGAAAAGGAACTCTTTTTATTCCGATCTTTTAAAGGCGCATACGCGGCTCTCCTGTCCGCGGCGGATCACGCGGGCACGGCGGCCAAGAAAAAAAGACCTTCCGAAAGGAAAGTCCCCATTAAAGAGCCGCTTCGAGAATCCGCGGGGCGCTCATCCGTTTATTTGCCTCTTTCCCGGCTCGCTTTTCTGTAATTTTTCGGCGACATTCCCACCTCATGGGAAAAGGCGGCGTAAAAACTGCCCGTGGAATTGAAGCCCGATTCGAGGCAGATGTCGAGAATGCTCTTATCCGTCTTTTCGAGAAGCTCTTTGGCGTTCTCCACCCGAAAAAGAAGTTTCTGACCGTTAAACGTTCTGCCGTAAAGCTTTTGGCAGATACGGTTGATCTGCCTGGGACAGAGGAAGACCTTTTCCGAAAGTTCCTTCGCGGAAATATCCGTGGTGTAATGATAGAGGAGAGCGTTGCCGATGACGTCTTTGACGTTTTTATTTTCGACGGCCCCCTGTTCTTTGGCGAGAGATAGGGAAAGCCTATCCGCAAGCCTTTCGAAAAGATAAAGGACGATGTTCGTAAAAGCCGCGCGCTGACGATACGCGCTTCCCCAGCGTCCGATCGAGGAAGCGAACTGACGGCAGTAAGCGCCCAAAGGCGAAGCGCCTTCCCGGATCTCGTAGTCCAGCTTGCCCAAAGCCTGAAAAAACGTATCGTACATATTATCCGACTCGCCGCGTTTTTTGATGAAGGTAAAGCCGAATTTAAAGGCGCGGCAGTTCTCTATGCCGCGTACCTTATGTTCGCACGCGGGCGTTTCGATGATAAATCCTCCGCTTTTTATCGCCCTCTCAAAGCCCTCCGTTTCAAAAATCGCTTCTCCGTCCTCGATATAGACGACTTCGTAATAGTTGTGTCTATGGCGGGGCTTGCTCTCTTCCTCGATATTTTTTTCGGGCAGAGGGTAAGAAACATAGAGCACAAAAAATTCCGCGTTTCCGATCTGGCACGTAAATTCCACGTCCGCGGTGTTGACGATCTCCTTTGTCCTCTCTTTCATCTTTTTCCCCTTTCGTAAGTTTTCATCGGCATACAGAAGCAATCGTTCCGCGGAAAAATCCTTCTCCGCGGAACGCCAACGCATACCTGCCTGCCCGCTTTTATCGGAGCGTTCGATAAAAGCCGCGCCGAGCTTTCTGTAAGCTCTTTTCCGCTTATTCCTTGTGCTCGGTGATCTTTTTCAATTTTTCCGTATCGAATTTAGGCGTACGGTCGGGATAGAGCAGGCCGTTCACTTCCTGCTGTACGTCGGTGAGCTGGGTATAGCAAAATCCCTGGAACTCCTTAGAAGCATAGATGCCGTCCATGAGATTGCGATAGCGGGAGAGAAACTCCTCCTGCGTGCCCGCGCCCGTGTTGTAGCCCCAGTTGCCGTCCGTCGCTTCGCCGCGCATGGCGATGCCGCCGAATTCCGTCAACAGCACGGGCTGCCCCGCATACGCGCAGCCGTACGCCATGAGTTTGCGTCCCTGCGGATACAGGGCGTCGTAGTTTTCAGGCTGATATTTTTCCTCGAAACGCGAGCTGTCGTAGGCATAGTCGTGAATGGCTAAAATATCGGTGGCGTCGGGATTTTCCCAGCCGTCGTTGCCGCTCACCAGGCGGCTTGGATCCACCGTCTTGGTAAGATAGTACAGCGTGCGCGCAAAGTTCTGCTGCGCGTCGTCCACGAGTATCTTTCTGACCCCCCAGCTCTCGTTCAAGGGCACATAGCAGATAGTGGAGGTGAAATTGCGCGCCACGGCAAGGATCTCCTGCCACTCCTTCGTGATCGCCGCCACTTCGTCCGCGTTGAAATTGTAAGCGGACGGCATTTCGCACCAGGTCAAAAAGCCCAGCTCTTCCGCGTAATAATAGAAGTACGGATCTTCGAATTTCTGATGTTTTCTCGCGCCGTTATAGCCCATCGCCTTGGAAAGCTCGATGTCCTTTTTGAGCGCCTCCGCGGAAGGGGGCGTGATCCCGCTCTCCTTCCAATACCCCTGATCGAGGATCAGCCGCTGATAGAGGCGCACGTTGTTGAGGCAGATCTGTCCGTCCGCATCCACGGAAATTTTCCGCATTCCGAAACGGGTATGCGCTTCGTCCACGCGTTTTCCGCCCTTATACAGTCTGAAATCGACATAGAAAAGATTGGGGTGTTCGGGCGTCCAATAAAAGGATTCGTCGACAAAATCCAGTTCCATCAGACGGACGGTGTAGCGGGTATGCAGTCCGTCCAAAGAAAAACGCTGTTTTTTGACGGGGTTGCTGCGATAATACACGATAATTTCCGCCTCATCCGCCTCGCCGTACAGCGTCTTGATCTCGCCCGAGAAGGAACAGGTGTCCACGTCGGGGATCAGCGAATAGCTCTCGATACAGTCCGCGCCGAAAAATTCCAGCCAGACGCTCTGCCAGATACCCGTGTTGGGAAGATACCAGCAGGCGAAGGGCGATCCCGTCCAGCTTTGCTTGCCTCGGGGGATCGTCGGATCGAGCGGATCGAAACAGCGCACCACCACGACGTTTTCGCCGCGACGGGTCAAACAATCCGTGACGTCGGCGGAAAAAGGAGCAAACGCGCCCGTATGCGAGGCGGCGTGAATGCCGTTCACCCAAACGTCCGTCACGTAATCGCAGCCGTTAAAACACAGCAGCGCACGCCTGCCCTTAAAATTTTCCACGGTAAATTTGCGGCGGTACCAAACGACGCCGTGCGCGCTTTCGTCCGCAATTCCGCTCGCTTCGTATTGATAGGAAAAAGGCACGTTGATGCGTTTATCGAACGCCTGTCTGCCCGTCGGATATCCTTTTTTAATGCCCGCGTTTTCGTCGTCGAAGGCGAACTCCCATTCGCCGTTTAAGGGAAGCCAATCGTCCCGACGGAATTGGGGACGGGGATATTCCGTTCTCTGATAGTCCATGATAACTCCTTTTTTCTCTCTTTTTATATGTTTTTTTAAGCGCGTCCGCATCCGCGGCAGGCAGGAATGTCGAGGACGATTTTTCGTAAGACAAGGCGCGCGCCGTCAAATTCACAAAGCGCCGACGGGCAGCGAAGCAGTACGGAAAATTTGTCAAAAGACTCCCCTTTCGCGTTATGGGAACACACCATAAGGTTCGCGCCGCCTTATCCTTCGACAAGCCGCGCATACAGTGGATATGCACCTTAAAAATTTTAACATTTTCGATAAAAAATGTCTATCTTTTTAAGGTGCATACGCTTTCTCAACTGTTATTTTCGGTCATTTCTTTTACCTCAAAGGGTAAAAATTCCAATCTTTTATTGCTTGAAGGAAGAAATATCCGTCGTTGCGGAATAGTTCTGCACGGTGACGCCCGTCGTGAAGGTGAGCACTGCGGCTACGGAAGAATCCGATTCGCCGAAACCGCGGACATCCGTCACCGTAAAGACAAGCTCGTCGTTGACGTACAGTTTGAAAGTTTTGCCGTCCCTCAACATACCGAGTTTAACGTATTTCCCGTCCTTATAGCTGCCGAGGTTGACGGCCTTTTCCGCATTTAACGAAGTGCCCCATCCCCAATCGCCGTTGTTGTTGCGGGAAACATAGCCGACCCGCTGCGCGGTGTAATTGCCCGAACCGTCGATATAGAAGAAGAAGGTGTTGCCGCCCACTCTCGCCGCAAGTCCGAACTTAGGATACGCGTCGCCGAGATCTTTCGTAACGGTGATCTCCGTTTCGGTGTAGAAAGAGGTGCTGTTGATGTTCTTGAAATACGCGTACTGATCGCCCGTAGACGTCTGTACGGCAATCGGGTTTTCGCCGCGGTCGTTCGTGATGTCCCAGCCGCTGGTGGAAGTAAAGTTGCCCGCTTTGCCGAACGTTTCGCCCGAAATGCTGTCCGCATATTTACGGCTCATCTCTTCGATGACCGCTTCGTCCGCCGTCGCGGAATAATTCTTGATCTTCATCGGCGTATTGAAGGAAAGGAATCCGACCGCCGCTTTTTGATCTTTATCGAAAATATTGAAACTGTCGTAATAGATCGCCACTTTATCGTTGCAGATGAGATAGAACTCGTTGCCCTTTCTCAAAACGCCCATTTTCACGTAATTGTCGTTCGTGTACTTAATCCCGTCCACGGTGACGAGCTGTTCCGAAGCGTTCCAGTCCCAATTGGTATTATCCAGCGTTCTCTGCGCGCATCCCACCACCGTATTGGTGTAGTTCACGGCGTCTACATAGTAGAAAATGGTATTGGTGTAATCGTCGTCGCAGCTCATCGCAATCCCGAACTTAGGATATTTATCCCCCGAGAAGGGCTGACCGGAAGTGACGGTGATCTCCGCCTCCGCATAGAAAGAAGTGGAATATACGTCCTTGAAATAAGCGAACTGATCGGCTACGCCTTTCTGTAAAATATAGGCGTCGTCCGTTCCGTCGTCGTGCAATACGTCATAGCCGTAATTAGTGGAGAGCTCGGTGCCGGGCACCGTTCCGAAGTTCTGGCTGTCCACGACGATGTGGGAAGGGCCGTATTCGGCGTTCGTATAGGAATACGCCTTAAATTCGTCCACTCCGTCGCAGGGCGCGTCCTTGCCGAGCACGATGATCTCTCCGAGCGCCAGATGCTCCGCGTCGGTCGCCGAACTGACGGTGATGGTGATCGACTTCACGGGCATTTCGTTGAATTCCGCGATGGCGGCTCCGCCCGGACGCATGAACTCGAAATCGAGTTCGGCGTTCCAATCCCAGTCGAAGGGAAGGTTCTCGATGACGGCGGTCGCGGTCGAGCCGTCCGCTCTCTTGTATTCGAATTCCACTTTGGAAACGTCCACAAACGTTTCCGCATAATCGTAAGAGTTATAGATCATCAGCCCGCGGACCGTCTTGAAATCGTCCCATTCGAGCTTGATCGTAGAAGTGCCGCCCTTGGCGGTATACTCTTCCGCGAGGTCGAACTCCTGATATTTGATCATTTCGTCGGTGAGCAGTTTGACGTCGCTGTCCGCGTCGGTATTGTCCGCCGTCACCGTCGCGTCGGGCGCGATATTCTTATATCCCGAAAGGAATTCGGGAAGGGGCTGCACCGACCACGTAGGGCCGTTCGTGTGCATGACGTTCTCGCCCTGAGCGTTTTTCGTCCACACCACTCTGTCCACGGCCAGCGCTCTGCCGCCGTTGATGCTGTTGCGGTCCTTAAAGGTATGATAAGCGATGAACAGCTCGTCGCCGCACTGAATGAAGCTGTGGTGTCCCGCGCTGACGATATGGTTCCAGTTGCCCGTATCCGTGGAAATGACCTTGCCGCCGTCGTCGGGAGATACTTTCGTGAACTCTCCCAAGGGGCTGTCCGCGATGGCCTGCTTCACCTGATAGTTAGGGTCCGTATAGCCGTAGACGCTGATGGTCATATAATATTTGCCTTCATGATAGATCATGAAAGGACCTTCGTTGACGCCGCCCTCGTTGACCTTTTGGCTGTTCTCGCCATCCATACCCGCTTTTACGGTGTTATAGCCGGGGTAGGTAAGCTCCACCATCGTCGTATAATCGGGCGTAAACCAGTCTTTCATCTTCATGCCGTAAACGAAAGAGCCTTCGCCGTAATCGTTGTAATAGCTAAAATACAGATACTTATCTCCCGATACGGGATCGAGGAACGGGCTCGCGTCGAGAGCGTGCGTGCGCGCAAAGCCGGGATTCTTTTTCTCCATTTCCGCGATGACGGGATTGTTCGTCGTCACGTCGAATACGGGTTTTCCCGCGGAGAGCAGGTTGCCGTCGGCGTCCTTTCTTCCGTCGGGGGACACGAAGGGACCGTCGGGCGTCGAAGAGTAAGCCACCGACAGGCAGAGCCTGTTGTTCGCATACTGATTATAGGCGTTATAGAACATATAATACAGCTTCGCCTCGGCATCGTAAATGACTTCGGGCGCCCAATAGTTATTGACGGCCCACGCCACTTCGTAATCGGGCTGGAAGGCGATCCCCGTGCATTCCCAATGGGAAAGATCCTTGGAACGCCAGGACTGAATGCCGTGACAGCCGATCTCGTCGCTCGTCCCGTAGGCATAGAAATATCCTTCGTCTTTGCCCTCCGAAACATAGATGACGGAAGGGTCGGCAATCTGGAATTCAAGCGTATTGACGTAAAAGAGATTGCTGTTATAGCCCGCGCTTACGTTTTCCTCTTTGCTCAGCATTTCGGAATTGTAGGTATCTTCTTTGAGCGTCACCGTTTTCGGCTTTTTGTCGCGGCTGCCGCAAGAGGAAAGGATACTGCCCGTAAAGCTGAGAGCGAGGAGAAGGGAAAGCACTCTGAATTGTTTTCTCATAAAGTCCTCCTTAATTGACTGAATGATTATTGTTTGATTCCGCTGGCAGCAATCCCTTCGATGAAGTAATCCTGCGCGACGAAATAGATGATGAGGGTAGGCACCAGCGCGGCGACCGTTCCCGCCATGACGACGTTGGGTTCATCCGCATAAGTGCTGGCAAACACTTTCAGCGCCACCTGCAAGTTGTATAAATCGGAGGATTGCAGATAAATCAACGGTCCGAAATAGTCGTTATAGCCGCCGATAAATCCCAAAAGTCCCTGCGCGAGCAACGCGGGTACGGAAAGCGGCACCATGATTTTGAAGAAAATGCCGATAAAGCCGACGCCGTCCAGTTTGGCGGCTTCGATGATGCTGTCGGGGATTCCCGAGAAAAACTGCCGCATGAAGAACACGCACGCCGCCGCGCCGAACATACCCGGGATCATCAACGGAAGCGGAGTATCCACCCAGCCGATGGCGTCGTAGATAGAGAACTGAGGCGCAATCGTGATGGTGCCGGGAATCATCATCGTGGCAAGCAGCAGGCTATACATAATGCCCTTTGCGCGGAAGCGGAGCTTCGAAAAGGCGTAAGCCGAAATCGAAGAGGCAAAAAGCCCTATCAGCGTCGGAGGAAGGATATACATCAGGGTATTCAAAAAACTCTGTATCAAAGTAGGGAGCGCATTGTCCATATTTCCCCGATACGTGAATACCTGTCTGTATCCGTCCAAGACGAATCCCCCTTCCGGGATCCACTCGAAGGTGAGCGACGAGGCGTCCTGCCACGTCTTGAAAGACGTTAAAATAATGATGGAGAAGGGAAAGATAATGACGATCGCATACAGTATGAGCACCGCATAGACGCACACTCTTCCCCCGATGCGTTTTGCCTTGGATTTTTTAATATTCGCAGCCATGGTATCAGGCTGATTATTCATGATTTTCTCAGTCATAATTCACCCACTTTTTAGATCCCCAGAACTGGAACGCCGTCACGAGCATAATCATGAGCGCCAAAATCCAAGCGCTGGCGCTGGCTTCGCCCATCGTTCCCACATAGCTGAACACGCGGCGGTAGAGATAGAACACGATGGTGATGCCGTCCCCGTTAGGTCCGCCCTCGGTGGCGAGGACGTTCGTGACAGCAAACGACTGCAAGGCTCCGATAACCCCCATCACCAGCAAATAGAAGCTCGTGGGAGAAATAGAGGGAAGCACCACGTTCCAGAAGGTGCGGAACGCGCCGGCGCCGTCTATCTTCGCCGCTTCCACCATCGATTGATTGACGCCCGTAAGCGCCGCCGTATAGAGGATGATGCCGAAGCCCATGCCCGACCATACGCTCATAATGATGACTGCCCAGGTGAAAAAGTCGGAATCTCCCAGCCAATCGATGGCGTTGTCGCCCGTTTTTCCGAGCATCTGATTGATGATGCCGTAGTTTGTGTTAAACATATATTTCCACATCAACGTCACCGCGACCACCGAGCAGACGTAGGGAACGAAATAGATCATTCTGAACGCTTTTTTGGCGCGGATCGGCTTGCTGAGGAAATAAGCGATAATCAAGGCAAGCACCTGACTGATGAGCGTACTCGTGCCCATCCACAGGGTGTTCACCACCGAGTCCCAAAACATGGGATCGGTAAGCACGGTTTTAAAGTTTTCCAATCCTGCCCACTCCGCTCCTTCGAAGCCGAAGTCCTGCATTTTCATGAATGCCATCGCCATCGCCAGCACGAGGGGCACAAGACCGAAAATCAAAAATCCTATCAGGGGTATGGAAGCGAGAGCGGTGCCCGCTATCTCTTCTTTATTAGTGCGCCTTTTCGGAGGCTGTCTTACGGGAAGAGCGACTCTCGCCTCTCCTCCCTGATTTTCAGCCGCGGACGCAATGCGTTCCGAATCCATTCCATCATCCTCCTTTCTTTAAAAAGCCGCGAAAATTATTTCTTTGTATAATTTTTAAGAAGTTCCCAGGTCTTCAAATACTTCGAATCTTTTTCAAAGTCGGAAAGCGTCTTATTGCCGTTTCTGACGTCGCCGTTCAAAACGCCCGCCCAGTCGTCGATCCACTTCTTATCTTCGAGATACCACCAGTCGCCGGGAGTTTCGTATTCCGCCGCGCGGACGAAGACGATGGAGTTTTTGGGATTTTGATTGCTCTGCAAGAATACTTCGCTGTTTGCGAGCTCTTTCTGGGAAGGGATCGCAAAGCCCGATTCCGCCTGCGCGGTCTGTCCCGTCTTGCCGCCGATGAATTCCGCGAATTTCCATGCCGCGTTCTTCTTCGTCGATTTCGCGTTGATGCAAAGCGCTACGCTGCCCGAATGTCCCGCTTCGATGCCGTGAACGATAATATCTCCGTTTTCGTCGTACTCTTTATACTGAGGAAGGGGAGCCACGTCCCAAAGGTATTTGCCGTCCATCTGCTTTCTGAAATTGACGACGTTCCATCTGCCGTCCACCAGCATACCGAGGTTTCCCTTTGCGAAAGCAGCCGTCTTGCCCGAGTCGCCGCCCAAAGAGGTAGGCGACGGGCAGATGCCGTAACCTTTAAGACCGGATTCCACTTCCACGGTGGATTTCTGACCGATACGGACGAATTCCACGAACGCTTCTCTCTGAGAAGGAAGCTCGTTGAGCTTTCCGCTTTCCGCCGCGGCCTTGACTTCCGGACGTACAGTCTTTTTGGAGGCTTTGGTATCCACCAGCTTATCCGCCCAGTCAATGATCTCGCCCGCGTCGTAATGATTGCCGTTTACGTCGTAGCCGGCCGTATTGTCGTCGGCGACGATGTAGTTTTTGGTGTTGTCCATCAGGGTGAAATCCCAATAGCCGCCGTTGTACGCCGTGTCGTCCGTTTCGACGTATTCGATACAGTCGCCGCCCACCGACCAGCCGTAATTGAACCACCATTCCGTAAAGTAGCCGTAAATGTTGTCGTTCTTATGCTTCGTGCGCGCCTCGGTCTGCACCAGCGTGGAAAGAGTAACGCACTCGTCCCAGCTCATGGGGACCTGGTTGTTAAACCATTTCTTGCCGTCCAGCTCGAAATAGCCCTTTTCCTTGACCTCCCCCGTAATTCCGTAATCCGCTTTGGTCTTTCCGCGGGAATCTTTTTCGCCGTTATTAAAGTCTTCGAGATCGTCCGCAGCAACGCTGATGACAGTCACACCCGCCTCGTTAAAATACGTTTCGTTATAATAGATGACGGTGGGACCGATATCCTTGGGGATTCCCCAATAATGAGAGTCAGGCCCCTCCTGCGTCGTCGTGTTGACGTCGTATTTGAAACGGTTGACGGAAGTTTCCCACATATCCTCGATGACTACTTCCTGACTCGTCGCAAGATAGTTGTCGAGGGGTTCGAGATAGCCGAGCTTCGCATAAGCTTTAAAGTCGGCATCACCTACGTACAGAATATCTACTTTCGCCTTGCTCTGACGGAGAGCCAAACGCGCGCTTTCGCTGTAATTGTCGTTGGATTTCGTTTCGTAGTTTACTTTGATGACGCCCGCATTCTTAGCGTTGAATTCTTCCACCAATTTGCGGAACACGGAAATTTCGTTGTCGTCGCCGTACCCCCAGAAAGTAATCGTCGTTTCTCCTCCGGGGCCGGGACGAATATTGCCGGACGAATCCAATTCGATGTCGCCTCTGCCGCCGTCGCCGCCGCAGGCGGTAAGCCCCGTCGATACGAGAAGCGCGGAGAGCAACAGAGCCGTAAGTTTAGCTGATTTCCTCATAATCTAACTCCTTTTATACTGGTTTTGAATTTTTCTCCCGCTCTCGCCCTTTCGGCAAGGGCGGGAGAAAACAAACTCTTATTTTTTAGCCGATCGTAAATTCTTTACGCCTTTCTGTTGATGACGGTGTTGCGGACATAATCCTGCCACGTATCCGTCACCGCGCCGTACAGCTGTCCGCCCATATCGAGCTTCATAGAGGCAGTTTCGGAGGTCACATTTATAAGGTGTTCGTTGGCGATAAATACTTCTATCGTCCAGGTGTCTTCCGTTTCGCCGTCCGCATAGTTCATCGCCGCGTCGGTGATATAACCGGTATGATACAGGTTGCCGCCGAACGTCATGACTCTCGCCGCGCGCGTATTGCTGTTCTCATTTGCAAAGAATTCCAAATTGGTATTCTTCCACCAATCGCCTGCCGTATTTGTTCCTGTTACATCGATGGAAGCTTCTTTGACTTCCATGGCAAAATACAGACCGTCGTTGCCGAGGAACGCCGAATAAGTCGCCGTAACACCTGCTTTAACGTTTGCCGCCGTAAAGGTTTCGTCTTTCCAGTCGGAAATATCGCCGTCGATCGTCTTGATGCTGCCCGTCCTGATGCCGTTCTTCGTCACGATAATGTTAGGCATACCGGGATCCGCTTCCGCGCCGTACCAGAAGTCGCCGCCGCCCCAAGCGAAGCCGGTTTCACCGCCCGTCTTCCAGGCAAAGCCCATAAACGTTTGAAGGTCGCTCTTATCTAAACCGTCAATACAGGAATAAGAGATAAAGAGTTCCGCCTTGGTATGGTGCTTACCGTTTTCCGTTGTAGAAATAAATTTAGAAGCATTGATCTGTCGGGCAGAAAATTCCCAACGGGAATTAAGCCCCGCCGCGTCCGCGAAACGCTGCAAATTGTCCTTGAATTTAAGTTCGAGATTGGTGTTGTTAAACCATTCGGGCTTATCGGTAATATAGCTGTTATGAATTACGTCGTAGAACACATAGATGCCGTCGGACTCCATCGTCGCGTAAATGGTGACGCTTCTGCCGTCGGTTGCGGGAATCACGTAAGGATTCGCTTTCTGCGCGTCCGTCCAGTCGCTTATATCGCCGTCCACAGTCTTGGTCGTTTCGTAAATCTTCATGGAATCGAGCTTGGTTTTTAAAGCGGCGGCATCCGTAATGACGAGCCCGTCTTTTGCATACATTTCCATATTAAAGTTAAATACGGATACGGCGGCTTTGGTATCGGCTCCCATAACGCCTATAAGGCAATTGACCACTTTCCCGTCCGCAATAAACCAAAGATCTGCCCCTACTTTGGCTATCGCCATGGTTTTAAAGCTGCCGTCCGTCTTATAATCGTAGCTGACGCCGTTCGCGTACTTGTCGGGATACTGATTGTTATAGGTCCATTGGAAAGCGCCGAAACAACCGCCCCAGTCCCAATCTCTTTTGATTGTGTCCATACGATTATAGACCTGCGACCAGCCGTTGATATACTTTTCTTTATTGTCGTTCTTATTCGCGTCGAGCGCCCAGAACCAAGTTCCTTCCGTCGTGCGCACTGCCAATCCCGCTTTGGCAAAATCGTCGGGGGCAGTCAATCCCGCCACGGAAATTTTCACTTCCGCATAGAAGTCCGCGGCGTAAAGGTCGCTGAGGAAGATCTGAGATTCCGCTTTGCCCGTATTATGCGCCGTGCCTTCCGCGTCAAACGTCCAGCCGCCGCTGTACGAGAACGCGGGAGCGCCCTCCGCCGTCACGTCGCCGAGTCCGTTCTTGCTCGCCGTGCGCTGAATGCCGAGCGCCTTATAGATCTCGCGGTTGAGCACCGCATAGCCGTCCACGCCGTAATGCAGTCCGTCCGCATTGAACCAGCTCATCGTGGAGCCTTTTTCGTTCGCGGTGATATACTGCGCCATGTCGATAAAGTTGAGTTTGGGATCGTCCTGGGCAAGCGCCTTCATGTGCGCGTTAACCTTGTCGTATTCCGCCCATTTGTTCTGGAACATCATGTTGTGCACGAGTCCGACATAGTAAATATTCGTTTCGGGGAAAGCCGTCTGATAGGCGTCGATCAGCGCGTCCAATCTCCCGATGGTCGTTTCGCCCGTCGTATTGCCGTCGTCGATGTCGTTGACGCCGATGTGGATGACGATGTTCTTGGGATCGTACATCTGCTTTATGGTTTCCACCATGCTCATCCAATAGGAGGTCTTGGTTCCGCCGACGCCCTCGTTCGCAGCCGAAAGGGTGCCGAACACGTTGTCGTAGGTATACCAGAACGCCGTGTCGATATAGCTGTCGCCGAGGAACAGATAATCTTTTGCTTCGGTGACGATCTTATACTCGTCGAGTTTAGAGGGATCCGTTTCCAGCGAGTATTCCTTCACGTCCATCGTAATGTTGAAGGAAGCGAGTCCGAGATACGCTTCTTCGTCCGTCCCGATGCCGCAGGATACCATCTTGACGAGCTGATCGTTCGCATACAGCTTGTAAACGCCGCCCTGACGATAGATGCCGAGCGTGATATAGCCGCTGCCCGTATACTGCGCCGAAGTGCCGCCGAGGGTGCCGATGTTAGACCAGTTGCCGTCCCACTTTCCGTCCGTGCGGGTATTGAAGCCGAGAGAAACGGAATTTTCATTGAACGCCTTTCCGTCCGCGCTCGCCGCGTCCACGTAGAAGAGGAATCCGTCCTGACCGTCCGCCGACGTCATGATAAGGCCGAACTTACCCCACTTTTCGCCGTTGAGAAGTTCTTTGACGTTGATCTTCGCTTCCCCGTAGAACGTGGTCTTATTGGAGCCGTGCATATAGATATAGTTGTCCAAATTGTCCACGCCCGTCATGGAAATATGCGCGTTTTCCGTGCCGTCGTCGTTTTCGATATTCCATACGGAGGAGGCTTTCAGACTGCCGCCGTCGCCCCATACCATGCCGTACTGAACATAGGGATTCGCCGCATAGGTATTGTCCGCCGTGATCGCCATAAAGGTATGGATATTCTTATAGTCCGTGTGATAGGTGGTGTCGTAGACGGTCTTCAAATCCACGGCGTTTTTCGCGTTCGTGATGCCGAGGCAGACCGCCGCGTCCTTCTTCTCCTTCGTCGCTTCGATCGCGGCGTAGGGCACGGAAATGTTCAGATAATATCCGTCCACGGCGGTGCCCGTGAGGGTAAACGCCGTCGCTTTCGCCGTAACGCCGGAATCGGTCACCTGCGCATTGGTAGAAAGGTTTTTCACCTGAAAGTCGCCCGTAGCGTCCACGACCACCGAGATCGTATGCTCGGAATATCCCTTCACCCGCTGCACTTTGGTGAGCAGGAGTTCCACCCCGTCGTTGTTGTAGAGTCCGCCCTGCGTATAGATCGTCGCGTCCTCCACGTACACGGTAAACTCCATCGCGTTCTCGCCGTAAACGGCAAACCAGCTCGCTGTGGCGGTGGTGCCGCCGACAGCCGACTCCGTCTTCAACTCGGAATCGGGAATTTTATCCAACCGTTCCGCGTCGATAGAAGAGGAGCTTTGCGAATTTCCCGACGAACTGTCCGTCGAAGAATTCGTACCGCCCGAGCTCGAAGAAGCCGAATCTCCGTTCCCGCCGCACGCGACGGCGGAAAACAGCATCCCCGTGCTCAAAAGAGCCATGAGCGCCATCGTGATCTTCTTTCCCTTTCTCATACAAAGACCTCCTTATGTCTTCATTGAAATGTATTTTACGCGGCTTTCCAAAACGGCAAAGCCGAATAATTTTTAATTGTTTCCTGTGTTCTCGCCCGCCCGACAGAATTTTTTATTTCTATCAATGTTTTTTATAGGGTGTGCATTTAGGACTAAATGCACACCCCCCGGGGGGTGAAAAATTTTCATGATTTTATCTGAACTTTTTACATCGTTAACGTTAACGTTGTGTGTAATAAGTGCTTTTCCCGTCGCTCGGACGGGCATAAGCCCCCATTTTTAAAAGAATAATTTTTTTTCAAAGACTCAGGCCGTCGTGCCTTCCACTAAAAATACGCCTTTCTTTTCGATGGCTCGGTTCGTATCGCCCGTTTCCACTTTGGAAATAATCATCTCGGTGGCGCGCTTGGCGAGTGCGAGTTTATCCGTGCCGACGGTGGTCAGGCGGCGGGGAATGTGGATTTCCTGCTGTACGTTGTCGTAGCCGATCACCTTGACGGAAGGCAGATTGTTTTTTTCGATGAAATACAGCGTTTCGAACGCCAGCATATCGTTGAAGCAGAAGATGCCGTCGGGAAATCCTTCGGGGGACTTCATCAGCGAAAGCAATTGCTGTTCGAGTCCCGGGACATTGGGATTGACGATGCGGGGCTTGGAGATGCCGCGCCTTTTAAGTTCCTCTTCGAATCCGTGATAGCGATCGTAAGCGCAGGTGAGTTCGAGCGCTTCCGTGATGCACACCGCATTCTTGCAGCCGTCGTCCGCCAGCCTCGCCGCCGCCAGACGCCCGCCCTCCTCGTCGTCCGTATGGATACAGTCTATCCTCTTTACGTTCGTGCGCCGTCCGAATAACAGCACGGGAACGTTATAGCTCTTGATCAGTTCGGTCAGTTCTTCGTCCGGTTCGAGGAAGCTGATGATGCCGTCCACGTTATGGGAAACGGCTGCCATATATGCCTCTTCATTGAGGTGAAAGCTGCGGACGGAGATGGTCAGCATGGAATAGCCGCGTTCTTTCAGGCAAAACTGAATAAAATCGGTCATGACGGAGAAATACAGATTGATGAGATTGTCGTAAATGATCCCGATCAGTCTTGTCGAGCCTCTTCTGAGGGCGCTGGCTGTGGAATTTTTCACATAGTTGAGATTGGAGGCTATTTCCAGCACGCGCGTCTTGGTGGATTCCGCAATATCGGGGGCGTCCCTCAAAGCCCTCGACACCGTCTGTGGCGTCACCATCGCAATCCTTGCCACGTCTTTGATTGTCACCCTTGCTTTTCTTTCCATTTTTCTCTCCGACCTTTTTCGCCCGTTACGCCCTCTCCGCACCCGCGGGGATTCGGTTTTCTCCCTTTGCTCGGGAGCTTCTCTTCGTCCAAAATAAATTTGCGCTTTGCGGCTTTCCCGCCTTTTGCTTTCTTTCGGAAAAACGCTTTCCGAATCTTTTACTTTTCAAGCTTCGAAATTCTTTGTCTATTCCGCTTAAAGCCGGAATCTCATTTTTCCCGCCTCGTCGAAATATACTTCCGCGATGCAGGCGCGGCGGTCGCCGCTCGGTTTGTCGTAATCGGTGTGAATATGGAACGCCGTATACAGTTTTCCGTCCTTTCCCTCGAAAAAGCAGTTGTGCCCGGGTCCCGAAAACTCTCCTTTCTCGTACTTCAAGATGGGATTATCCTCGTACTTTTCAAACTTTCCCCAGGGCGACGTACTCTCCGCGCAGCCCACCGAATATTCCCGGGAATCGAAACAGTTGACGGAATAGTTGAGATAATATCTCCCGTTTCTCTTCCAGAGGGCGGGTCCCTCGTTCCAATGCCATTCTTTGCTCAAAGAAGTTTCCCAGGGAACGTCGGGAGAAGTGATTTTTTTGGGTTCCCCGACGAGAGAACGATAATCGGGCGAAATCTCCGAACAGTATATCTCGCTGGTATGTACCCCGTCGATGATGTTTTCGCTGCAATCGCGCACATAGTAGAGATACTCTTTGCCGTCGTCGTCCTGAAACAAGGTGGCGTCGATCACCGCGTATCCGAAATCGAACAGCGGAGCGCCCAAAAGATCCTTAAACTCCCCCTCGGGACTGTCGGCAACGGCCACGCCGATGCGCAGACTGTGCTTTTCCTTCCAGCGCGCCGTGAAAATCATGTAATATTTTCCGTTGCGCGCATATACCTCGGGCGCCCAGAAATTGTTTTCTCCCCACGGACTGTCCTTGTAGCAATATCCGCCCTTCGTCCAATCCGTCAGATTCTTCGACGTGAAATACTTGAATCCGTCGGGCGCGGACGTCGCGTACATATAGTAAGTGTCCCCGTCTTTCAAGATGAACGGATCCCCTATTCCCGTAATCTCCGTGCGTATCATTTTCCTCAGTTCTCCTTTCCGTTTCGTCCCGACGCAAACGCTTCTACTCTCTTGCCGCGCGCCGTTTGTCAACGCTTTAACGTTTTTCGTATACATTCCCGTTAACGTTAACGTAATTTTATTATAGCACCTAATTTTCAAATGTCAAGGGGTTTTTAGAAAATTTTTTCAAAAAATTTATTTTTTTCACAATTGTCGCTTTTCGACAAAGACCGCGAAAATCCCCTCGCCCTTTTGCGAAAAGGAAAAAAGCGCCTGAGGGAGGAGTTCTATCCCGCCCCCGATTATTTTTTGCTCCCATTTTCAAAATTATCTTTTCCGCGGCTCTGTTCTAAGCGCTTTCATTTTCCGTTTTCTCCTCTCTTACTTGTTTTAGCAATAGAGATAAAATAAAAGCGGATAATCTGTCGGTAGGCGGCGGACTTTCCCGACTGTCTATTTCCGCGCCCCGGCGCCTTGTGCGGAGCGCGGCGAGGAGGCAACGGGATTCCGCCTATTTTTAAACGCTTTCTCGTCCGAAAAACGCGGACGCCTCGTTTGTTCGTCAAAGCTTTTTTAAACGACGAAAAAACGCGAAATCGTCCGAAGGGGACGATTCCGCGTTTCTCTAAGACCGCCGGGAAAATTACTTGCGTTCGAAACTATCGCAGCAGGTGCACTTTTCCTCTTCGCAGGAACAGGTGTTGCCCACATGGATCTTCGAAAGCGTGCAGTAGTCGCCCGAACAGTTATACTTACATTCGGTGACGCCGCAGCCGATGCAGGTATTGATTTCTTTTTCGTTCATCATAGTTTAAAAAACCTCCTTACGCATAACTTACGTATCATCAGTATGTACAAATTCCTCAAAGACTATTGACATTTTCGGAAATTTCCTGTAAAATATATAAAAAGACAGATTCTAAAAGAATTCCCAAATTCAAGGAGGGCAGAAATATGAAAGTAATTCTCAAAGCGGACGTCAAGGGCACCGGCAAAAAAGGAGACATCGTAGAGGTTTCCGACGGCTTTGCCAAAAACTTCCTTTTCAAAAAAGGTCTTGCGGAAACGGCGACCGCGAGCGGCATCAACGAAATATCTCAAAAGAAAGCGGCGGAACAATTCCATAAGGCGGAAGAGATCAAGGCGATCAAAGAACTCGCGGAGTCCTTAAAGGGACAGAGCGTCGAGGTAGGCATCAAAGTAGGCGAAAACGGAAAGGTTTTCGGAAGCGTCACTTCCGCGCTGGTGGCGGCGGCTTTGGAAAAGAAAGGCTTTGACATCGACAAAAAGAAGATCCAGATGACGGCAGTCAAAGCCCTGGGTACCTTCGAGGCGGAGATCCGCCTGATGGAGAACATCTCCGCAAAGATCAAAGTGAACGTCGTGGCTCTGTAATTTTTCCATCTTTTCTGTTTTAAATCGTTCTCCCCGCCGCAGAAACGGCGGGGAATTTTTCCGCTCCCTTTCGATTGATGTGACGCACTCCGCAGCCTGTAAGTCTTTTCATCGCCCTTTTCTTAGCGCGGCGGATCATTCCGCCGCCATAAGCGGCGAAAAGCGCGCCGCATAAAAGGACCTGTCCTGTCCTATCCTATCCTGTCCTATCCTCTCCTCTCCTATCCTATCTTCTCCTATCCTATCTTCTCCTATCCTATCTTCTCCTATCTTGTCTTACCCTATATAAAGATAAACGATTCTTTGCCCTTGACTCCCCTTTTCTCTTGGAGATTTCCGAATTTATGGCGCGCGGGAGCGGCGCAAAAAATATTTTGTCACACCGCATGAGAAGCGCTTGCGCATAGGCGGAAAATGTGCTAAAATAGAGCTCGCTGAAAGGGACCCGAAAAAAAATTCAGCCGCAGGATTCAGCCGGAGGACATATGAACGAAAAAAAAGAAACGGAGCAGGTTTCCGGGGAAAACGTGCCCGAAACGCCTCAGCTTCCGCCCAAAAAGACAAAGGAAAGCTTTTTGCCGGAGGGCAGCGCGAAAGAAAAATTTTTCTATATAGTGAAAACCGCGATCCTGATCGCCGTTTCCGCTTTTTTATTGGCGTTCTCGTCCTATTGTCTGATCGCCCCCAACGACTTTGCCATCGGCGGAGTCACGGGTATCGCTATCATCCTGGAAAAAGCCACGAGCGGCAGGATTCCGCAGAGTATTTCGGTATTCTTCATCAATCTTCCCCTTCTCGTACTTGCCTTTTTCGTGGTGAAAAAGAAATTCGCGCTCCTCACTTTCGCCCACGTAATTTTGCAATCCGTTTTCTTCATGCTTTTGGAACGGCTGCACGTTCCCACGCTGGTGTTTCCGGAAAAAATCTTCGCGGCGCTTGCCGGCGGCATCGGAATCGGCATCTCGATAGCGCTCGGCTTCAAAGCGGGCGGGAGCACGGGCGGAGCGGACGTCATCGCCGTGGTGGTGCAGAAAAAATTTCCCGCGCCCTCCATCGCCTGGATGATCTTCATGGTCAACTGCGTCATCATCGCCTCCTCCTTTTTCGTCTATCGCGTGCCCGGGGACGCGATGCAGAGCGTTCTGCCCCTCATCATGGCCGCCTGCGAACAATACGTCGAAAGCAAGGTAAACGATTCCATCACCAACGGTTTCCATTCCGCGATCGAATTCAGAGTCATCACCGACAAACCCGACGAAATGGCGCTCACCATCATTTCCAAGTTAGGCAGGGGCGTCACTTCCATCCCCGCGACGGGGATGTATACGCACGAAACGCACTCCATGCTGGTCTGCGTCATCAACCGCCGCCAAATCGCCACGTTCCGAAAGATTTTGAAAGATGTGGATCCCGATTCGTTTGCGGTCATGTCCAACGTTTCGCAGGTGCTGGGCTTAGGCTTTTTCTCGGGCGACAATTGATTTTCTGACACGGTAAACGTTTTTTCGGGGGGCTTTGTCCCCCGACTTTTTTGCCCGAAAAGAGCCGAAAAGCCGTCTTTTTCCATTTTTTGGTATTTTATACCCCCGAATTTAAGAAATTTCTTTTATTTTCAAGGGTTTAAGGCGCTTCTTTTTGCTTCCAGGGCTTGACTTTTGCGTATAGATACGCTATAATAAAAATACTTAAATGAAAATTTAAGAATCTAACCAAAGGGGATAACTCTTATGAACAAAGGCGAATTTATTAAGGCTATGGCAGAAAAAGCCGGCTTCACCAACAAGGACGCGGCCACTGCCTACGATGCGTTTGTAGCGACGGTGACGGAAGCTTTAAAAGCGGGAGATAAAATCCAGCTTGTAGGCTTCGGCTCTTTCGAGGTCAAAGACGTGCCCGCTAAAACCGGTATCAACCCTCAGACCAAAGAAAAGGTTGAAATCGCTGCGTGCAAGAAGCCCGTTCTCAAATTCGGCAAAGCATTCAAAGATACCTTTAACGCGTAAACTACCAAACATCCATTATTTGAAAAGCCGACGGCGAAAACATAACCGAAAGCAAATGACGTATACAAAAAACGGCTGTTGCAATGCGATTAAGCATAGCGACAGTCGCTTTTTGTTTTAGCGCTTTTTTATAAAATCAGTTTTGCTTTACCGTGGGCACTCCGTCAACATATTCCCACTCGTTGCCCCAATGCACCGTTGCGGAACAGCGGTCTTTCCAACGACCGTCCCATCCGATCGGCTCACTTGTCGCCTTGCAGTATATGTCGCTAAGACTTGTGCAATCGTAGAATGCTTGTTCTCCGATAGAAGTAACGCCGTTGCCTATTGTTATGCTTGTAAGACCGGAGCGAAAGAATACATTTTTTCCGATAGAAATAACGTTATCGGGAATTGTTATGCTTTTAAGGCTTGTACAATCGCTGAATGCCCGGTCTCCGATAGAAGTAACGCCGTTGCCTATTGTTATGCTTGTAAGATCGGAGCAACCGTAGAATGCAAAGCTTCCGATAGAAATAACGCTATCGGGAATTGTTATGCTTGTAAGGCTTGTGCAACCGCGGAATGCCCAGTCTCCGATAGAAGTAACGCCGTTGCCTATTGTTATGCTTGTAAGACCGGAGCAACCGTAGAATGCATATTCTCCGATAGAAGTGACGCTATCGGGAATTGTTATGCTTGTAAGGCTTGTGCAACCGTAGAATGCATATTCTCCGATAGAAGTAACGCTATCGGGAATTGTTATGCTTGTAAGACCAGAGCAACCGTAAAATGCATCACGACCTATTACCTTACAACCGTTTTCAATATTGGCGGCAGTAATGTCATCAGAGGTTACTTCCATTACAATAACATAGAGATTTGTTTCATTGCCTAAATATTTGATTCCGTCTTTTTCGTTATATTCAAGACTGTCGCAAGCTTCGAATGCCTGAATTCCGATATAAATAACGCTATCGGGAATTATTACGCTTGTAAGACTCCGGCAATAGCTGAATGCATTACAATCTATTACCTTACAACCGTTTTCAATATTGGCGATAGTAATGGTAGAGATTGCGTCCATTACAACAACATAAGGATTTGTTTTATTGCCCAAATATTTAATTCCGTCTTTTTCGTTATATTTAAGACTGTCGCAATAGTAGAATGCATGACTTCCGATATAAGTAACGCTATCGGGAATTATGACGCTTGTAAGACTTGTACAATAGCGGAATACTCCTTCTTCGATAGAAGTAACGCCGTTGCCTATTGTTATGCTTGTAAGGCTTGTGCAATCGCGGAATACTCCGTTTTCGATAGAAGTAACGCCGTTGCCTATTATTGCGCTTATAAGACCGGAGCAACCGTAGAATGCTTCTTCTCCGATAGAAGTAACGCTATCGGGAATTGTTATGCTTGTAAGGCTTGTACAATCGTGGAATGCCCAGCTTCCGATAGAAGTAACGCTATCGGGAATTGTTATGTTTTTAAGGCTTGTGCAATCGCGGAATGCCTCGTATCCGATAGAAGTAACGCTGTTGCCTATTGTTATGCTTGTAAGATCGGAGCAACCGTAGAATGCATCTTTTTCGATAGAAATAACGCCGTTGCCTATTGTTGCGCTTGTAAGACCGGAGCAACCGTCGAATGCATTTTCTCCGATAGAAGTAACGCTATCGGGAATTGTTACGCTTGTAAGACCCGAGAAAAAAAATGCTCGGTATCCGATAGAAGTAACGCTATCGGGAATTGTTACGCTTGTAAGACTCCTGCAAGTATCGAATGCTCCATATATTACCTTACAACCGTTTTCAATATTGGCGGTAGTAATGTCATAAGAGGTTACGCCCACTGCAACAACATAAGGATTTGTTTCATTGCCTAAATATTTAATTCCGTCTTTTTCGTTACATTCAAGACTGCCGCAATAGTAGAATGCATCACTTCCGATATAAGTAACGCTATCGGGAATTATTACGCTTGTAAGACTCCTGCAAGAGCTGAATGCTTTTTCCCCGATATAAATAACAGGCAAATCGTTATATATTTCGGGAATTACTATATCGGTATCCGTTGCGGAACCTATTCCGGTTACCGCATATCCGATAACGGTATCGTTTTCTTTTATTTCGGAATATTTAAGCCCTAAGGTTACCTTGCGACCGCACACGGTACAAATTCCGTCGTCACCGTACTTATGCCTTGCCGAAATGACTTCCGTTTGTTTATCTTTGCAAACGGAACAGGTTCTTTCCCTGCTTCCCGGCTCGGTGCAGGCAGGTTCTTTTACGGTTACCCATTCGCCGTATGTGTGAACGCCTGTCGCCTGTATAGACTCGGTTTCTTTATTTTCGCATTTGGTACAGGTTCTTTCCCTGCTTCCCTGCTCGGTGCAGGTAGGTTCTTTTACGATTACCCATTTGCCGTATGTGTGCTTGCAATCCGTATCGCTTTTGTCACCGCAGGCGGCGAACGAAAAACATACTGTGCAAACAAGCAAAAGTGCAAACAGAACTACCGTTATTCTCTTTTTCATTACAATACTCTCCTTAAAATTTTTGTAATTTTTGGGCTTTGGGCTATCCTAACGATATCCAATTGCGTACATAATATTGTCCCCCCTCGCAAGTTTTATCAAGTACTTTTATAAATATTCTCGGAAAAAATTTTCATATTTCTTCTTTTTCCTTGACTTCTATTTACAGTTTTCTTTTTGACGGAATCTCCGCCTTTTGTTATGTGTATTGTAACACATCTCTTTTCAAAAGGCAAGGCTTTGTATTAAAATTTTATCGCGAACATTCTGCTTATACAGACAAAAAGGGAACGAAAAAATTTCGCTCCCTTTTTGCTTTTAAGCCGCCGAAAGGAAAATTCCCGTTCGGTCAAATCGTTTTTTAGAAATCCACGTCGGTATCGTAGTAGCAGCATTTAAGCAGCTTTTCCATTTCCTCCTGAGAAGGCTGACGGGGATTGGAACCCGTGCAGGCGTCGGCAATCGCGTTCTTTGCGATTTCGGGGAGTCTTTCGAGGAATATGTTTTCGGGAACAAAGCCCTGCTCACAGGGATAGCTGTCCGCGCCGTAATTTTTGATGCCGTGAGGAATGTTCAGCTGATCGTTCATCTTTCTCAAATACGCGATGAGAAGAGCTACTTTTTCGTCGTCGTTTTTGCCGCCGAGATTCATATAGTCCGCGATGACGCCGTAGCGTTTCTTCGCCGTGGGATCCTTCGCGTTGAAAGCGATGACTTTGGGAAGGTACATAGCGTTCGCCGCGCCGTGGATGATATGCGCGCCGTAATCGGCAAACGCCGCGCCCGTCTTATGCGCCATGGAGTGCACGATACCGAGCAGAGCGTTGGAGAAAGCCATCCCCGCAAGGCACTGCGCGTTGTGCATACTGTCCCTCTTCGCCATATCCCCGTTGTAGGAATCGACGAGATCTTTCTGAATCATCTTGATGGCAAAGATCGCCAAAGGATCGCTGTAATCGCTGTTGGCCGTGGAAACGTACGCTTCGATGGCGTGCGTCATGGCGTCCATACCCGTATGTGCGACGAGCTTTTTGGGCATCGTTTCGGCAAGGTCGGGATCGACGATGGCGACGTCGGGCGTGATTTCAAAATCTGCGATGGGATATTTGATGCCTTTCGCGTAATCGGTGATGATCGAGAACGCGGTGACTTCGGTGGCCGTGCCGGACGTGGAAGAGATCGCACAGAAATGAGCCTTCTTTCTCAGAGCGGGAATCCCGAACACTTTGCACATTTCTTCAAAAGTAATTTCGGGATATTCGTACTTGATCCACATCGCTTTCGCGGCGTCGATCGGCGAGCCGCCGCCCATCGCCACGATCCAATCGGGTTCAAATTCCAGCATCGCCTGCGCGCCTTTCATGACCGTTTCGACGGAAGGATCGGGCTCGATCCCTTCAAACAGCTGCACTTCCATGCCGGCTTCTTTCAAATAGGAAACCGCTTTGTCCAAAAAGCCAAATTTCTTCATCGAACCGCCGCCCACGCAGACCATCGCCTTCTTGCCTTGAAACGTCTTCAACGCTTCGAGCGAGCCTTTTCCGTGATACAAATCTCTGGGTAAAGTGAATCTTGCCATAAATATACTGCCTCCTGATTTTATTCTTCTTGTTTCGTCGCGAGGATCTTGTCCCTCGGACCGTTCCCTATTATATCGAAAAATCTTTTATAAGTCAACCGAATCGTTAAATTTTTATCAATTAAAGTATAAATATTATCAATTGAGATTTAATCTTATTTTAGGGAATAAGTTGATAAGGAACGGAATACTCTTTGCAATAGGCTTCGACGAAGGTGTCTTTTCTGCATTCCACCGTCGCTTTTAAGGTGAAATGAGAATCGTGATTGAATAAAGTTCCCTCCAAACGGGGATTGCCCTCGACGCGTACCGTCTGCAAATTTTCGCAGTTTGCGAGGGCGCTTGAACCGATCGTTTCCACCGTTGCGGGAATAACGATTTCTTTTAAGGCAAAACAATTGAAAAACGCGGATTTTTCGATGGATTTTACGGAAGACGGAATAGCAACCTCGCTCAGTAAAAGACAACCGGCAAACGCGCTTTCGGGAATCGTTTCCGTCCCCTCGGGAATATGCGTTTCGATCATACGGGGATACCCGGAAAGCACCCCCAAACGATAAAGAGCTTCCTCGGGCGCAACGATACCGCTTGGCGTTAATTGATAACAATTATAAAAAAGCAAATCGCCGAGCGGAGCTTCCAGCTGAGGGAACTCTACCACCTGCAAAACGCTGCAATCGGCAAAAATCGCATCTCCCATTTTTTTCACCTTATATAAATCAATACGCCTTAAACCGGAACCGGCGAATACCGAATCGCCGAGTTCTTCGACGGAAAGATGACAATAGCTTATCTTGCAATGGGTAAAAGCGTAACTTTCGATAGATTTTATTCTACCGTCGAATTGAACGTCCAACTTAATGCAATCGTAAAAGGCTGACATTCCTATTCTTTCCAATGAATCGGGGAAAGTTAAGGTTTTTAAAGAGTAGCAATTTTCAAAAGCGGAAGCTCCGATGTTCTTTAAATTTTCGTTAAACGTAATTTCAGCTAAATTCAGATTGTAAGAAAACGCATTTTTGCCGATTTCCAAAAGATGCTCCGGAAGGGTTACTTTTTCTACTTTTGCCTGCCAAAATACGTTGTCGCCTATTGCCAAGACCTTTTTTCCTTTTATTTTATCGGGCAAAGTAAGCGATTCTTGATTTTTGATCGAATCGCTCGCTTTTACGATTTTTACGCCGTCTTCAAACGCTTCCGTTTCGTAATCTTTGGAACAGCCCGACCAAAATCCCAAAACGCCGCAGCATAAAACCGCCGATAAAAAAAGCGCGAAAATTTTACTTTTTTTCATATTTTTTACTCCCTTTAAAAGAAAATCAGTCGCGGACGATCTTTGGAATGAAAAGACGGCTATTTCTTTTTCCGTCAAAAACTCTTCAAATTTCTTGCGACGCGTACGTCCGGCTATGATTCTATAATAGAAGCGAAAATATATGCTTGCACACATATTTTCGCGCCCTATTCAAACATTGCCTACAAGGTTATTATAGCATACTTTTTTTCTTTGTCAATCCATTTTGTAAAATATGTATTGACCGGCGTTTTAATATTAGGGAAATTAGAGAAATAAATTCTTTTGCGTTCGCTCGGTAAAAGGGAAAATACTCCAACTGCGAAAAACGCTCCCCGCAGCCGCGGAAAGCGTTTTTCACTATAATTTAAGGAGGAGGAAATTTACTTACTTCTCTTCGTTGTTTTCGCCTTCGGCTTTCTTCTTTTCTTCCCGCTTCGCCATTTTCGCGTCTTTTCTCATCTGCACCTTCATCTCTTTCGTGACGATACGGGCAGCGTCGATCTGAGCGCGCATTTCCTGAGGCGTGGGAGGCACGAACGCCGAGCCTTCCGCGTTTTCGGGAATGACCTCGTAACCCTCATCTCTTTCGAGCATCGTGGCTTCCGTGTATCCGTCGAAAAGATGAATATGGTGCGCGTCGAAAGCAAGGTCGATAACGTCTTTCAGGGAAACGATGGCACGGCTGGAAATCTTGGCGATCATCTGCGTGGAGTTGTCGATGATCGAGCCTTCCTTCGCTTCGTGATCGAGTTCGCAGTAGATCTGCGTTTCGGCGCCGAGTTTTTCGATAACTTCGATTCTCGCCTTCACAAGGGTGTCGGGAGAATTGGAGAGGAACATCTGATCCTGATGAATGTCCTCGGGACGAACGCCGAGCGTCACGTCTTTATCCGTGTTGAGGTACTCGTTGAGATTCTTGATTCTGGCAACGACCGACTTGGGAAGGAGGATCTTATTGTTGCCGACGAAGCTCACGTATACTTTATCGCCCTCGGAAATCAGGCGGGAGCCTTTAAAGAAGTTCATCTGAGGGGTGCCGATAAAGCCCGCGACGAACAGGTTGACGGGATAATCATAAAGGTTCTGCGGGGTATCCACCTGCTGTACGAAGCCGTCCTTCATGACGACGATACGCGTACCCATCGTCATCGCCTCGATCTGATCGTGCGTGACGTAAATGAAGGTGGTGGCAAGACGGACGTGAAGCTTGGAAATTTCCGTTCTCATCGAAGCGCGGAGCTTTGCGTCCAAATTGGACAGAGGCTCGTCGAGAAGGAACACTTTGGGTTCGCGGACGATGGTACGTCCCAAAGCGACACGCTGGCGCTGACCGCCGGACAATGCCTTGGGCTTTCTGGAAAGGTAATCGGTGATGCCGAGGATCTCGGCCGCAGCCTTCACCTTCTGATCGATAATTTCCTTGGGTACCTTTCTGAGCTTTAAGCCGAACGCCATATTGTCGTACACGGACATATGGGGATACAGCGCGTAGTTCTGGAAAACCATGGCGATATCTCTGTCCTTGGGAACGACGTCGTTGACGAGCTTGCCGTCGATATAGAGTTCGCCCGAAGAGATCTCTTCAAGTCCCGCGATCATACGAAGGGTCGTGGATTTACCGCAACCGGAAGGGCCGACGAGAACGATGAATTCCTTGTCCCGAATATCGAGGCAGAAATTGAACACGGCTTGTACGCCCGAGGGGTATACCTTGTTGATGCCTTTCAGCAAAAGTCCTGACATTTACTTTTTTCCTCCATTAAGGATAATGATTTTTATAGTCTTATTTTACTATATTTCCCCGAAAATTACAATAGACAAAATTCACAAACTTCGACGGCCTGATTGTATATTTTGCACAAGAATCCCCCCGTTTTCCTTTTTCCCCCTTTCTCTTCCGCCGCCCGCGGCGCTTGTTTCAAAAAAGTTCCCCTTTTAAAACGCGCTACGCGGCGAACGGCCGTCCGCCGCGTTTTTCAGGTCCGCGCGATACGCCGCCGGATAACGGCGGTACGCGCAATGACGGCGGGTATGCCCAATACGGCGGATATGCGGAAAAAGCGGTCTTACGGCTTTTCGTTCGATTAGAGCGTCTTCGAAAAAACTTTTCGCGCCGCGCGCCTTTTGAGGTAAAAAAACAAGGTCCTTTTGCAAGATCTTCTTCCTGCTCAGCTTACGATATTTAAATCAAATTTGTAAAAAAACAAGGTCCTTTTGCAAGACCTTGTTCCCGTCCTTCCCGCCGCGGCAGAAAGATTAAAAAAACGTCCGTTTGGTTTTTTATTCCTGCCCGCCGTTTTCCGTGCTGTTTTCTCCGCCGTCGGGATTTTCCCCGCTGCTTTCCGTCGATTCCGAAGAGGAAGAATCGGACGCGGATTCAGAGGAGGAAGAGTCCGAAGAAGAATCGGAAGAGCCTTCCTTCGCCTTGACGGTCACTTTACATTCCACCGTCTTTTCATTGGTGCGCGCGGTGACGGTCGTTTCGCCCGCTTTCTTGCCTGTGACGAGCCCTTCTTCCACCGTGGCGATCGCCGCGTCGGAAGTTCTCCATTCCACCCGCTTGTCCTGAGCGTCCGCGGGGGTGACGGTCACGGTCAGGCGGAAGGTTTCGCCCTCATAAATTTCTATTTCCGTCTTATTGAGGGAAATCTCCACGTTTTCTTCCGCGGGCTTTTCCCCCGCGCAAGCAGCCACGCAGCAAATCGCAGTCAGTGACAGCGCCGCCGCAAGAATTTTCGTCATAACAGAATGAAATGCTTTTATCATTGTCGCCTCCTTGTTATACTCCTATTTTGCTCTACCCGCGGAAATTTATTCGCGCCATTTCCAAAAATTAGGATAAAGTCAAAAATAACTTTTCCGCGGTTAATCCGCGTAAATAGGCGGCGCTTTTTCCCAAAAAGAGCGTTTTTTCCCGTTTCCATAGGACACGGAGGCGGGAAACCTCTCCTAAAACGCTGCGAATAACTTGCAAAATCGGCAAAAAAGCGCTATACTGAATACGGAGAAGACGTCGGGAAGACGTCGGGAAGACGTCGCGCGGAGTTTTCCGGCTTTTCCCTTCGCGTTTTTTGTATTGATGACCTTTTCAAAGCTGTTTCGAAAGGCAAGAGGAAAAATTTTTAATCTTCTTCCGTCCTGTTTTTCCGCGCGGCTATAAAGAATCACGACGATAAAAAAGGAGGACTTCTTATGTCCGTAAAAGAAAGATTTTTGAAATACGTAAAAATCGACACGCAATCCGATCCCGAAACGGGCTCCCATCCCAGCACCGAAAAACAGTTCGACCTCGCCAATCTCCTCGTGGAGGAGCTTCGCGCCCTAGGCATAGACAACGCCTATGCGGACGAACACTGTTACGTTTACGCGCAGATTCCCGCTAACGCGGAGGGATTTCCCTCCCTCGGATTCATTTCTCACATGGACACGGAACCCGTCTGTTCGGGCAAAGACGTAAAGCCCGAATGCGTGGCGTATCGGGGCGGGGAGATTCTCCTGAAAAACGGCAAGGTCATCTCCCCGGCGGAGTTTCCCGTCCTCAACGACTACATCGGTCAGGAACTCGTCGTCACGGGCGGCGACACTTTGCTGGGCGCGGACGACAAGGCGGGCGTGGCGGAAATTATGACCGCCGCCGAATACCTGCTGGCGCATTCCGAGATCCGCCACGGCAAAATCGGCATCGCCTTTACGCCCGACGAGGAAATCGGGGAAGGCGCTTCCCTTTTCGACGTCAAGGGGTTCGCCTGCGACTTCGCCTACACCGTGGACGGAGAGGAACTCGGCGAGCTCGGCTATGAAACCTTCAACGCCGCGGAAGCGGTGCTCACCCTGGCGGGGAAGAACATCCATCCGGGCAGCGCCAAAGGAAAAATGCTCAATTGCGCACTGATGGCAGGCGAATTTTTAGCCGCGTTTCCCGAAAGCGAAACGCCTGCGGCGACCGAGGGACGCGAGGGATTTTATCATATCGAAAGCGTGCGCGCGGAAGTGGAATCGGGGGAGATCAAGCTGATCATCCGCGATCACGACGCGGAAAAATTCGAGGCGCGGAAACGCTTTGTCGAAGGGGTGTGCGCGCAGCTGAAAGAAAAATACGGGGAATCCGCGGCAGAGGTGAAAATACGCGATCAATACCGCAACTGCCTGGAAAAGATCCGGGAGCATTTTCACCTCGTCGAAAACGCGAGAAAGGCGTTTGCCGAAGCGGGCGTGACGCCCGTCGAAGCGCCCGTGCGCGGAGGCACGGACGGCTGCACGCTCTCCTTTATGGGGCTGCCCTGTCCCAATCTCTTTACGGGCGGCTTGAACGCCCATTCCGTCCTCGAATTTATCCCCGTTCCCTCCATGGAAAAAGCCGTGCGGGCGATCGTCAATCTCATCAAACTCTACGGCGGCAATTGAGTGAAAAATTCGTTTTGAACTTCGCGGCAGCATAAACCCCGCGCGGAAAATTTCCGCGCGGGGTACATTTTTATCCGATTGCGTGCCGCCTCTCTTGAAAGGCGCTCCGCCGCACTCCTCCCGCTCAAAGGCGGAAAAAGGCGACCGTTTTGTTTTTCAAAGAGATCTTCCCGACGGCATAGCCGTACTCCGCGGACTCCTTTTTATAATTCAAAAAGGAATGGTCGATCGGAAAGCCGAGGATTTCCGCGATCCGTTCAAACGAAAGCGTCGGCGTTTCCTCCCCGCAGCCCTTTAAGTATTCCCACAAAGGCCGATATTTGCTCATTCTCGTTTTCCCCTTTCTCGCCCGAAAGTCAGGGCAGCGTCTTGCCCGCGGCGAGATACAAGGCGTACCATTCCTCTCTCGTGAGGCGAATGTCCGCGCCCTTGCAAAGCTCTTTCAGCCGCCCCGCGTCCGTAGTGCCCGACACCGCCTGAATGTCCATCGGTAAGCGGAGGATCCACGCGAACGCGATCGCCGAAGGGGAACAGTCGTATTTTTCTCCAAGGCGTTCGAGTTCCCTGTTCAAAGCGGGGAATTTCTCGTTCCCGACAAAAATCCCCTCGAAAAACCCGTAATTCAGCGGCGACCATGCCTGTACGGTGACGTCTTTGAGTCGGCAGTAGTTCAAGACGTCGCCGCCGCGCTGCACAGACTCGTCCTTGTCCATATTGACGTTGAAGCCCTCGTCTATCATGCCCGAATGCAGGAGCGAAAATTGCAGCTGATTGACGATGAGCGGATACCTGCCCTTTTCTAAAAGCTTCATCTGATAGACGGAAAAATTGCTGACGCCGAAGTGGAGAACTTTTCCCGACCTGCTCAGTTCCTCGAACGCGGAAAACACCTCTTCGGGGTCCATCAGCGCGTCGGGACGGTGCAGGAGAAGAACGTCGAGGTGATCGGTCCCCAAGCGCTTCAAGCTGCCCTCTACGGAAGAGAGAATATGCGCGCGGGAAAAATCGAATTGCGCGATTCCCGCGGGGCTCTTGTGGATGCCGCATTTGGACTGAATAATGATTTCGTCCCGATCGATGCGCAGATTTTTCATCGCTTCCCCGAAGCGCTTTTCGCTTTCGCCGCCGCCGTAAATATCCGCGTGGTCAAACATATTCACGCCGCTTTCCAGCGCCGCGCCAAGCAAAGCCTCGGTATTTTTGAGGGACTTGTCCGCAATCCGCATACAGCCGAGGACGATGCGGGAAGCGCCTAAGTTACTTTCGCCGAGTTCGAGATATTTCATAACTTTTCTCCTTTTAATCGAGGACAGAGAGCAAATCGCTGAGCTTCGTCAGCCGATAATCGGATTTTTCGTAAGCCGCGGCTTCTCCGATCCCCGCCGTGGCGAAACCGCCCGCTTTTCCCGCGTCGATGCCCGCCTTCGCGTCCTCCACCACGAGGCAGTCCTTTGGCGTCAGTCCCAAAAATTCCGCCGCTTTTAAGAACACTTCGGGATCGGGCTTGGATTTCGTGATATTGTTGCCGTCGGAGATCGCGTCGAATTCGTCGTATAATCCGATGCGTTCCAAAATGGTGGGCGCGTTTTTGCTTGACGACCCCACCGCGATCCTGACGCCCTTTTCCTTCAAGGTCTTTAACGTGAGGCGCACGTCCTCGCTGACGTCCTTTTCGCTCATCGTGCGTAAGGAATCGGCGTACAGCGCGTTCTTTTCCGCCGCGAAAGCGTCCTTTTCCACGTCCGTATACTCCTTAGCCGCGCGCTCTAAAATGATTTCCAGACTCTCCATGCGGGAAACGCCGCGCAGACGGTTGTTGATTTCCTTGTCGAACGGAATGTTCAGTCTGTCCGCAAGCGCTTTCCACGCGCGGTAATGCAGCTCGTCCGTAAAACAAATCACCCCGTCCAAATCGAATATCACACCTTTGAATTTCATTTCGATACCTCCCGAATGCCGCTCTGTCCGCAGGCGGCATTAAATTTTTCAGGCTCCTTCCGATCCTTGATCTTTTCCGAGCATTCCGACGCCCCCGACGCTTTGAAATTTTATAAAGCGTGGCGGTTTGGCGATGGCTTCGGCAAATTTCTCTGAAAAAAGCCTCTCTTTTATAATTTGTCGGCGCGGAATTGTCCCGTCCGAATCGGCTCGACAGACCTTCCGCCTTTTTATTATATCATATGGATACTTACTACGTCAATCCTAAAAAACGTCAAAAAACTGCTTTTTTCTCCGTCCGACTGCTTTTATCGGGATACGGAAGCGAGCTTCCGCCACGCGCCCGAAAGCCCCGTCTGTTCAAAAACGCGGCGCATGGCAAACGGCGGGAGGACCTTTTGCAGCGCGTCCACCTCCCCGATCACGCGGGAAAGAAACGCCGAAAACTCCCTTTTCGGGAGCATATATTTAAAGATCAGCACCAGCGCGAAAAAGTCGCACCGACCGTATTTATACCGCCCGTCGGACAGGCGAGGCACCTGTATTTTGCGGAAAACGGGCAAGCTGTCCGTCAGCCGCACGGCGGGAAGGTGCGCGCAGAATACCCGTTCTCCGTGCGCCGCGATATTGCGGAATCCCACCGCCATTTCCGTCATATTGCAAAGGACGCTCCCGCTCACGCCGTATTCTTCCGCGATTTGCGCGAGATCGGCGCTCTTCATCAATTTGAGAAATTTTGAGGCGTTGCCGAAGCTCAGCGCCCGTATCAGCGCCCATAAGGGCACGTGGCCGTAAGTCTTCGCGTTGTGGGCGATATAGTCCCGATAGCTTTTCGAATCCTCTTTCAGACTGTCGGAAATGACCTCTTTACAGGTGGAAATCAGCCAGTGCACGTTTCCCTTTTCCGACTCCTCGGCGGTAAAATTTTCCTCCGCGAGATAGGAGCGTTCGTTGACGCCGTAGCGCCTGCTGAACGTATCCGCGACGAGAGCTTTGACGTTGCATTCCAAGCCCTGCGTATATTCGTAGACGATGCCGCGCAGATGTTTGTCGAAATCGTAGAGCGCTTCGATGTGCTCGAATTTCGTGCCGCGGAAATAGCGCTTTTTTTCGTCCTTGAAAAGACGGTTGTAGCCGACGGCAAAATTATAATAGCCCTCCCATTTCAGACGCGAAAGCGCGTCCTGTTCGTCCGACACGATCAGCCCGTCTTTTTTGAGTTTTTCTATCTGCTGCTTATAAGTGAGATAAACTTTATCGCCCATATTCTTCCCCGCGCTCTTCGGCGTTCGGCTCCCGTTCTTTCAAAAAACGGAGACTTCATAAATGAAGTCTCCTCCGTTCCCGTCGAAACGTCGTTTCCCAGGGAATCCTTCCGTATCTTTATAGTATCACGGATTTTTTCTTTTGTCAATAGCTTTGGAAAAATTTTCGTATTTTCCCTTTCCTCCGCCCGCAAAAGGCGACCGGTTTTTACGCGTTCGGCACCCTACCGCCCGCGCCCTTTTGCAAAAAAGAGAAGGCGCGCTTGCCGAGAATAAAACAGACGTTTTCCGCTTTCAGCAGCAGACAGCGATTTTCCCTGCCTGTTTCTTCGATATTATATTCCGATTTGACGGCGGAAATACATTCGTATTCGTCTTTTTCAAAGACATAACACCCCAAATCGAAACTTGCGCGCAAAAAGCCGTTCCGAAGATCCGCCGCGAGCCGCAGCGTGCCGTCTTTGCCCCAAAACAGGCACACGTCCTTTTTTGAAAATTTTTTATCCGAGGAAACAAAGCATTTCGTCACGACGTTCGGCTCCGTATAGCCGTAATAATCGCGGAACGGCTCGACTGCCGTCTTATAACGCCGCAAATCGAGTTGAATATAGTATTTTCGCCGTTGCCTCTCCGCTTCGAGTTCTTCGGCGGTCGGCGGCGCGGGCGGCAGATTCAAGCACCTTTTGACAATCAAAAAAACCGCCGCTCCTAAGGCGAGCAGAAAAATCGCCGTCAAGCCGCGCGCCCACCCGCGAGCGACGGACAGAGCGACACACCACGCGAAGAGGTAAGCGACTATAAAGAAGATCCAAAAAATCAATTTCCCATTTGCTTTCTGCCGGGATTTTTTGAACGCCTTACCTACTTGCGGCGTCCACTTTCGCTCAAATCGCGCGGGCGTGTCCTTGATCAACAGTCTTCCGCATTCGTCCGTTTCGGGATGCGGCGTATACGGCGCGGTCATCAAATTCCAATATTTCATTTTCCTTATTCCTTGAACGCACCGAAATATTCGCCCTTCGGCGCCGCTTCCGCCCGCCCCTGCATGAAGTCCTTTACCCCTGAAACGAAAGCGTCCGCAAGCCTTTTTCTGACGGCGACGCGAAACAGGACTTTTTCGCCGTATTCGCTCGAAAGAAGGGTGCAGGGATAAGACGAGAGATATTTTTGCAGTCCGTCTATCCCCGCATACTCCACGGCGATCTCGTACTCGACGCAAAGTTCGAGAGTCCGAATCTCCGCGCCCGCGAGGTTTTCCGAAGCCGAGGAGGAATAGGCGCGCACGAGTCCGCCCGCCCCAAGTTTCACGCCGCCGAAATAGCGCACCACCGCGACAGCCGTTTCAAACAGCTTTTTGTTTTTGATGACTTCGAGAATGGGAAGTCCCGCCGTTCCCTGCGGCTCGCCGTCGTCGGAAAAACGCTGTAAATTCCCCGTCTTATCCGCGATGAAGCCATAACAACAATGGGTGGCGAGAGAATGCGCGCGGCGAATCTCCGACAAAAACGCCTTCGCCTCCTCTTCGCTTTCCACGTGTGCGGAATAGGTGAAAAATCGGGATTTTTCGATTGTCTTTTCGCTTTCGTGGCGTCCGAAAACGGTGAAGAGCGGCTTTTCCATTTTGACCTTCTCCTATGTATCCTCTGCCGCAACGCACAAACCGAGCGTTTTTTTATTTTTTCGGTCCGTCCTCGGCAAGCCGTTGCTTATAATCGGCGGTGAGTTTGTCGTATACCCTTTTCAAACGGGCGGGCAACCGTTTATACTCTATCTTTTCCAACAGGGGCGGATAGACGTGATCATGCGCCTGAAACATCACCGCCTCCAAGTCGGTGGAAAAATATTTTTTATCCCGTTTGAAGCCGAGCGGAAGCCCCAAAGCGTAACGCTCCGCCGTTTCGTTCAAATTGATAATATAGGCGCATTCAAGGCGGTCCGCGTCATCGTTCAGGGCAAAGCCGTAAACGGCGTCGCCGTTATAATCGGAAAATTTCACAATGTCGTAGTCGCGGAAAAACGCGGGAAAGACGACGTCCTTATTGTCCGTGCGGCAAGAATCCGGCTCCGGGAGATTTTTGCAGTCCTCGCAGGAGGTCCCTTTGCATTTCCCCCATTCGCAATGGCGTCCGTCTATACTTACTTCCAGGACTCTGCCTCTTCCGTCCAATTCGCAGCTACCCAAATACCCATAATCGTTTTTGGCGTCGAGCGTATCGCCGTACAAAATTTTTTCTACTTTCACTTTAAGAATTTTTCCGTCGTAAATCTTACAAAAATCCCGGAACTTTATAAAGCTTTTAAATACATAATCCGCAGTGCCCCAGTAAGCTTTTTCTTTTATGCGGGCAAGATAAACCGCGTCTTTTGAAGGCGCCGTGAATTGAGCGAGCTTTTTATTTTCGTAAGCCGCATACCGCTCCGCCCACGTCGCCGTCCTCTCGTCCGCTTCCTTCACGATTTCTTTTAAAAGCTTTTGTCGGCGTTTATAGAGCGCGCAGAATTTCGCCGCGATCAAAAACAGCTCCTCGTCCGTAAATTTCCAATCTCTCTGCGCGATCTCGTCGCGGAGGGATTGCGACGGAATCTCCGATAAAATTTTTCCCGTCAGTTTCTCGCTGATGCTCATAATTTCCTCCCAAGTTCTATCATAACGCAATCGGCGCGAAGCTCTTGGGGAAACTCCTACGTTCCCGCCGACAATTCCCCGCCTATAAATTTTCCCTTTCAGCGAATCACGATCTTCAAGTGCACCTTCTTGCCCTTATGGAGCACGAATTCGCTCGCGGGCACGGGCATATTCGCGTCCGTCACCTTCGTATCGTCCACGGCTACGCCGCCCTGTTCTATAAGCCGCCTCGCTTCGCCTTTGGATTTGGCGATTCCCGCCGCCACCATCGCGTCGACGACCGTCGCAACGTTCGTCACCTCTTTCGTCAAAAGCTCCGCTTCCGCGCCGCCGAACGCCGCCTGCGCCTGCTTTTGCGCCGTGTCCGCCTTTTCCGCGCCGTGCACTTCCTTCGTAAGCTCGTAGGCGAGCACTTCCTTAGCGCGGTTGATGCGCTCGTCCTTATGACGGCAAAGCTCCGAGATCTCTTCGAGGGGAAGGAACGTCAGCAGCTTCATGCACTTTTCCACGTCCTCGTCCGCCGTGTTGCGCCAATACTGATAAAATTCATACGGCGTCGTCTTGGTTTCGTCCAGCCACACCGCGCCCTTCGCCGTCTTGCCCATCTTCTTGCCGTCCGAAGTCGTCAACAGCGTGAACGTCATCGCGTAAGCGGGCTTTTGCTCCTTGACGCGGATCAGATTCGCGCCCGCGAGGATGTTGCTCCATTGATCGTCCCCGCCGAGTTCCAGCGAGCAGTTGTATTTTTGATGAAGCACCAAAAAGTCATACGCCTGCATCAGCATATAGTTAAATTCCAAAAAGGACAGACCGCGTTCCAGGCGCTGCTTGAAGCACTCCGCCGTCAGCATTTTGTTGACGGAAAAATGGGCGCCTACGTCGCGCAGAAATTCGATGTAATTGAGATTTAAAAGCCAATCGGCGTTATCGACGATGACGGCGGCGTTTTCGCCTTCGAAATCGATAAAGCGCGCCATCTGCTTTTTAAAACACTCGACGTTGTGCTTCACCGTTTCCCGCGTCATCATGCTGCGCATATCCGTCCTCCCCGAAGGATCGCCCACCATGCCCGTGCCGCCGCCCACGAGAACGATGGGCTTATGCCCCGCCTGCTGCATATGGTGCATGGCGACGAGCTGCATGAAATGCCCTACGTGCAGGGAATCCGCCGTGGGATCGAAGCCGATGTAGAAAGGCACGCTTTCCCTGCCGAGTTTCTCGTAAAGTTCGTCCTCGAATACCGTCTGTTTGATGAAACCTCTCGCGCGGAGAGTATCCATAACGTTTGTAGCCATAAAAAGTCACTCCTTTATCCGTTTGTTTTTTCCGATTCCTTGTAACGCTTTTTTCAAGCCAAAAAGGGACTTAGGGAAGGATCGCAAAGCGCGCCGCAAGCGACAAAAAACGGCTTGCGCGCACGCAAACCGTCGATTCGTCCCTCTTCGATAAAAAAGACCTTTCTGCGATTTTACGTACGGCAAATATACGCACAGCCACGGTAGGCGTACGCATAGATGTAATAGCGTTCGTTTTCGCATAAAAAGTGTTTCATAATATGTTCAGTTTACTCCCTTTCGCCGCGTTTGTCAAGCGTTTTTCCGCAAAAAATGAAACGGACGCGAGAAAACGCGGATTCCATCCCCCTGCGAGGCGGGTTTTTCCGCAAAAAAGTTCAGACAATACCCTTTCCGACCTTTCCCGGCTCTTTTTTCAGGCGTTAGATACGGGCAAATCCGATTTATCTCTTTCTTCCGCAAAAAACGAAAGTCGAAAACGTCCGTCGGGAGTATCTTTCGATGTGCTCCCCGCCCCCCGACTTTTCAGACGGGAAGCGCCGACGCCTGCAAAACCGTTTCCCTTTTCGGCGAAAGCGCGAAGAGGGACAGGGACAAGAGCGCGGCGAGCGCCTCCTCTTCCGTGCGCGCGTTCAGCCGCCGCGAAATCTCCGCGTTCATCGCCCGATTCAATCTCTCCTGATGCGCCTTTTCCAAACTCGCCGCGTATTTATCGAATATCGTCATTTTGTTCTTCCTCCCGGGCTTTTCGCTCCGCGTTCGAAGCCGTTTTTCCTTCCGCATTCCCGTTCGCTTTATTTTATGACGATAGTATAGCATATATAACTTGACAGACGCCTGTCAACTATTGTAAAATAGTTTGTGAAAATCCGAAGAAATTTTTTCCAAAGGAGGAATACGGATGAAATATAAGATTCTTCTCGACATCCTTTTCGAGCTTTTATCAAAGCGCAGGCTGACGGCGAATTACCTTGCGGAGAAGCACGGCATTTCCCCGCGGACGGTGTATCGGTACATAGAGATCCTTTCCCTCGCGGTGCCCGTGCAGGTACAGGCGGGCAGGAACGGCGGAATCTTCATTTCCGACGCCTATAAGCTGCCCGTCAACTTCATGACGAAAGCCGAGTATGAGGCGGCGATAGAGGCGCTGTCCGCCATGTATTCCCAATTGCCCGAACCAAGATTCCTCGCCGCCAAGCGGAAATTGTCCGCGCAGGCAAAGTCGGAAATACGCGATCTCACCCTTTCGGGCAGCGTGGGCACTATTCTCGTCGACAGCGGCACCTGGGGCGACACGCGGAATTTTTCCGAAAAGATCCGACTCGTCGAGGGGTGTATCCGCGACTGCGCGGTGCTCGAAATAGAGTACACGTCCCGCACGGGAGAAGAGTCCCGCCGCAAGATAGAGCCGCACGTGCTCGTATTCAAACAGGGCGTTTGGTATGTATACGCATTCTGCCGCAAGCAGCGGGCGTTCAGACTCTTTCGGCTGGGGCGGATCAAAAGCGCCCTCTTATCGGGGGAGAAATTTATCCGCCGCCCCTTCCGCCGCGAGGAGATCCCCCTGAATTTTTGGACGGGCGAAGCGGCGTGCGCGGACGTGACCTTGGAAATCGAGAGGGAAGCGTTTGCCGACGTGCAGGATTGGCTGGGCGTCGAAAGCCTCCGGGAAAAGGACGGAAAATGGTATGCGGACGTGCGCCTGCCCGACGACAGCGTGCTCATACGCAAAATCGTCGGGTTCGGCGGCGCCGTGAAGGTGCTGGCGCCCGACGACGTGGCGCGGCGCGTGAAGGAAACCGCGCAAAAAATAGCGAAGCTTTACGAATAACCGCGCATTTCCCCGCCTATAATAATATGTAACGTTTTTTCCGCGCTTTTTGCGCGCAAAAAAGCGTTCTAATCGGAGGGCGGAGGCTTTACATGAAAAAAATTCTCTTTACGGGCGGCGGCAGCGCGGGACACGTCGTGCCGAATATCGCGCTTATCGACATTTTGAAGGGGGAAGCGGACGTGTGCTATATGGGCACGGACGGACTCGAAAAAGACCTGATCTCGGCTCTGAAAATCCCCTATTTCGAAATTGCCTGTCCCAAACTGATACGGAGTTTTTCTTTCAGAAATTTGAAGATCCCCGCCGAATTTCTGCGCGCGGAAAAAAAGGCGGCGGAGGGCTTGAAAACGTTTTGCCCGGACGTGGTGTTTTCCAAAGGCGGCTACGTCGCTCTGCCCGTCGTCTTTGCGGCAAAAAAGATGAAGATCCCCTGCCTTACGCACGAGAGCGACCTCTCCCCCGGACTTGCAAACCGACTGATGGCGGGAAAATGCCGCTACGTCCTCACTTCCTTTCCCGAAACGGCGGAACGGATCAGGAACGGAAAATACTGCGGCTCGCCCTTGCGAAAGGAACTTTTCGAGGGGGACAGGGCTGCGGCGAAGAAGAAATACGGATTTTCGGGGAGTAAAAAGGTGCTGCTCGTCTTCGGCGGGGGCAGCGGCAGCCGCGCCATCAACGAAGGGCTGAGAAAATGCGTCGCGCAGCTCGCGAAAAAATATTATATCCTGCATCTTTGCGGCAAGGGCAACGCCGTCGAAAGCAACATTCCCGGCTACGTACAGAAGGAATTTGAATCGGACATGGCGAGCGCTTACGCCGCGGCGGACCTCGTCATCTCCCGTTCGGGAAGCAATACGGTGTTCGAGATCCTCGCCTTAAAAAAGCCCTCCGTTCTCATTCCGCTGGAAGGACAGACGCGGGGCGATCAGGCGGAAAACGCCGCGTATTTTCAAAAAAGGCACCTCTGCCGCGTACTTCGGCAGTCGGAAATCGATTTTTTGCCCGAAGCCATCGAGGACGCGTTGAAGGACGAGGAACTCTTTTCCGCCCTTTCTGTGTCCGAATTTTCGGGCGGAAACGGCAATATCCTGCACGAAATACGCCGTTTTCTGGTGTAGGCGTGTCCCGTGAAAAAATACGTTTCCTATACGGCGGAAGGCGAAATATACCGCCCCTGCCCGCCCAAGACCAAATTCTATCGCAAAAAACACAGGCGCAGGACGATCGCGGCAATCGTCCTCTGCGTCTTCCTGTTCGTGATAGGAGCGGCGCTCTACTTTCAGCACAACGTGACGCGGGTGCTCATTTCCATCAGTGAGGCGACGATGCGCGCCCACACCACCGTCGCCATCAACGACGCCATCTATTATACGCTCAGCGACGGGGTGCGCTACGAGGATCTCGTCACGGTGTCGCGGGACGCGGAGGGAGCGGTGACTTCCGTTTCCGCCAATGCGCTGAAAATAAACAAGATCGCCCGCGACGCGGCTTCCATTTCGCAGTCGAATTTAAAAAATCTCAGTCTTAACGGCGTTCCCGTTCCCTTAGGCGCGCTCACGGGGATAGAGGCGCTCGCGGGTTTCGGGCCGAAAATACATATCCGCATCATTCCCGTCAGCAGCGTCACCTGCGCGTTCTCTTCGGAGTTCGAGAGCGTGGGCATCAATCAGACGAAACATTCGGTGTATCTCAACGTCATCGCGGACATCAGCATCGTCATGCCCTCCAAGACGGAAAATTTCGCCGTGACGACGGACATTCTCGTCTGCGAATGCGTCATCGTCGGCGCTATCCCCGACGCCTATCTGCAAACGGACATTTTCGGCAAGGGAATGAACCTCGTCCCGCAGTAAAAAATACCAAAATTTTCCATTTTATTTTGAAAACGCCCCCGTTATGCGTTGACAAGAGAAAATAATGCTGTTATAATACTTGTATAAAGTAAGTTATCTTTCCGACGTTTCCAAAAAAGTGAAAGCGTCGCTTAAAAAGTTCATACTCTCCATTAATATAAACGGAGTCGGGTTTAAAAAACCCGGCTCTGTTTTCCGTTTGAAAAGGTTAGAATATTCTATTTTTATAAATTTTCCAAGAAAAGTAAACTTAGAATTTTCTATAAATCAAAGAAAATCATTCTCCTTATGCTATCATTATTAAAACGATTCCGTGGAAACAATCAAATGAAAAAGTCAAACAATGAAAACGAATGCACTGCAAAAAAAGACGACGAACCCGACTTCAAAAAAGGCGCCGCCCAAGGACTCCACCGCTTATTGTCCGCCTGTCTGAAAGGCAGCTTTGAATATCGGTGGTTCTCTTTGATAGCCGCGTTTATCTGCTGGTCGATATTTCTTTGGGTCGGAATATGCGAAATGCTGGTCGGCGGCGGATTGCTCGCCCTCATATGGCTTGCGATAGGCGTGCCGCCCGCTCTCATCGTACTCTTTTCCATAAGATACTATCTGCGCTCGAAAATGTTTCGCGCTTATAAACTCGATTTGCTGTTATTGGAGTATCGCTCCCTCTCTGATACGCTTACAAAGCTGTGCGGCTCCCGAAAGGAGGAAACGCCGAAAGAGGAAACGACCTCCGCCGCCTCTTAATCTCTCTTTTCGCACGAATTTTATCCTTTTTCTTATTCCGCGACGTTTTCCTTTCTTTCGCTCCGTCGTCCCCTTCGTTTATCAAAAAATCGGGCTTTCGATGCCCGATTTTTATTTTGTGGAAAACGTCGGTTAGTTTTTCTTGCTTCTCGATTTGAAAATCAGCGCCATGATAAACGAGAATATCACCGCCGCGCTCACGCCCGCGCTCGCCGCCGCCAAAGCGCCGGTAAACGCTCCGAACAGCCCCCTTTCCGCGCCGCGGATGGCGCCGTTTGCCAAAAGGTATCCGAATCCCGAAATGGGCACCGTAGCGCCCGCGCCCGCAAAATCCACGAGATACTGATACAGCCCCAAGCCTTGCAGCACCACGCCCGCAAGCATGAAATAGACAAGGATCTTCCCCGCCGTCCAATCGGTGAAATTAATGATTATCTGCGCAATCGTACAGATAAGCCCTCCTACCACAAATGCTTTGGCAAACATATACAGTATTTCCAAATATCCCGCAAACATCTTATCCTCCCTTTCGGCATATCTGCGTGCTCGCCGCTGACTCGGTATGCCTCTTTGTTTTTTTATACGTTTTCAATACTTACGGCGTGACAGATGCAGGGAATGCTCTCCCCCTGTCCCGAGGAAACCGTAGACAAAAGCGCGCCCGTGGCGGCAAACAGAACGCGGTTGATTTCCCGCTTTTTCAATTTGTCGTAGAGATAGGAATTAAACACCACCGCGCTGCATCCCGCGCCGCTTCCGCCCTGAAATTCGTCTTCGATCACCTTATAGATGATCTCGCCGCAGTCCACGTGATTGGGCTGAATATCCACGCCCTTTTCCCACGTCAGATCCTTGACGATACGGCTGCCCAGCGCGCCTAAATCCCCCGTCACGATGAGATCGTAATAGCCCGGCTCTCGCCCCGTGTCTTTCAGGTGCGTCAAAATGGTGTCGCACGCCGCGGGCGCCATCGCCGCGCCCATATTATTGACGTCGGTGATTCCGAAATCCACCACTTTCCCGATCGTCGCCCCCGTGATGGCGATATGGCTGCCTTTATCCGCCACGACCGCCCCGCCCGCGCCCGTCACCGTCCACTGCGACTGCGGCGGACGGGTGGTGCCAAGTTCCAAGGGATAGCGGTACTGTCGCTCCGCAGAGGAAAAGTGGCTGCCCGTCGCCGCCGCTATCTTTTTGAAATAGCCCGCGTTGATAAGCGCCGCGGCGAGCGCAAAGCTCTCCGCCATCGTGGAACACGCTCCGTAGACCCCGAGGAAGGGAAAGTCGAAATCGCGCGCGGCAAAAGAAGCGGAAATGATCTGATTGAGAAGGTCGCCCGAAATCATCAGATCGATGCCCTCTTCGTCGAGATTGGCGTTTTGGATAGCCGTTTGGATGGCGTAAGTGAGCATCTTGCACTCCGCCTTTTCATAGGTGCTTTCTCCGAACATATCGTCCGCCAGCGCCCTGTCCACGTACTTTCCCACTACGCCTGCGCATTCCTTGGGACCCGCGATCGTCCCCGTGGCAATAATTCTTGGTTGTTTTTCAAAATAAATCGTATGCTTAGCCATAATTTTCAAAAGTAGTATGGAGAAACCGAGCGCAATTTATACCCTTTCTTTCCTTTCCGTGCGCACAAAAAGCGAAAAACATATTGACCGCAGCCTCCGAATATGATATACTGGAAGTATAATTTCCGTTCGTCTGCACAAGGAGAAAAAATGAAAAAAATACTCTCGCTGGTTTTGACCGCCGCGCTCGCGCTTTCCCTGTTTTCGGGCTGCCGGTTTGAAAGGAGGAACGTCGGGGATTCTTCCGCTTCCGATAAGAGTTCTTTCTCCTCTTCGTCCTCTTCGTCCTCCCATTCGTCGGGCGGGAAGGAAAGTTCTAAGGAGTCCTCGTCGACTTTGCCCGTCACCGAAAAAGACGACCTCGCGACGAACGGCTGCGTATCCCCGCGCGCGCCGGAAAATTACGGCACGTTAGCGGCATTTGAAGTGCAGTCGGAAAGGGTATCCGAAAACAGCACGCGGGCGCTGAAAGCCACCTTTAACAATATCGGCGCGCCCGTGTACGAAGGCGCGCAGATTTGGACGTGGGCGGAATTTAATTTGGAAGGATATTTCCGCTCGCCGGCAGACCTTCGGGAAAAGACTTTTCAGATGGACGTCTATACCCAAAACTGCGGCGTCGCCTCCTCCGTCATCCTCGTCGATTCCGAAGGCAGGCGCTCGCAGGAAATGGCTTTCAGCAACGTTCGCCCCCCGCACACATTCTCGGTCTACGGCGAAATTTTGACGGGAGAATGGAGAAGGATCACCCTCAATTTGAAAGAGCTTTACGGCTCTGCCGCCGTAAGGGACGTCAGTTCTATTTTGATCATGTTCAGCAACGTGGACTGTTATTATGACAGCGACAGCGTATTTTATCTGGACAACGTAACGTTCCAAGACGCCGCCGATTTTCCCGATCCGACGGCGAACGTCAAAGTATACAATCCCGAGAGCTACTATTCTAAAAACGAATCTCTGAAAATCATAGTGGCGGGAAACAGTTTTATCAACACTTCGTGGTCCGATTATTGGCTGAATGTGATTTGCGCAATCAACGACGCGTCCGCCTACGCCATGCCCATATCCATCGGCTACGGGCGCATTTCCGATCAAATCGTCGCCGCTTTCGGATATGACGGCAGTCAAGGATATATGCCCATCGACTTTCCCGACGTCATTTTCATTCAGGATTTTTACGGATACGAGGACGTGACCAATCTCGCGCTGTTCTTTAACGCGCTGAACGGTTTTTCTGAAGAAACGGGGCACAGGACGGAAGTGAAGATCTATCCCGCGGAAAACGAAACGGAGGACGGCAGGCAAGCCGCGCGGCTTTACGGCGTCGATCTCGTCAATTGGAAAGGTCTTATCCATACCCTGAAAACCGAGTCTTCCTTTACCTCCTATCATCTCAATTATCCCGACGATATCGCCCATTCCAATGAGATGGCGGGTTTCGCGGGCGGCGTTTTGATGTATATGTCCCTGTACGGGGAAAGACCCGCGATGCCCGCTACGGCGCAGGCGGTATTTGACTGCTTGAACACAGATCTGATTCCCGGGAGCACGTCGGAAGAGAAGATGTCGGCTTTGGAGGACGTCGTGGACTTTGCCGCGGCGACACTCGGAATTTAACGGCTTTTCAGGACAACGAATCGAAAAAAGCGTTTTCAAAGCCCGCAAGTTTGAAAGCGCTTTTTTATTTCCCTACCGCAAAAAAAGACGAGGGCAAGCCCCGTCCCTTTCGCAAATTTTTATTCCCGTCAGCGGAGCAGCCAATAGATGATCCCCACCAGCGTTCCCGAAAGTACGCCGTAGACGATAATGGGTCCCGCCACGATGAACATTTTTGCCGCAAGCCCGTAAATCCAGCCCTCCGTCTTGAACTCGATGGCGGGAGAACAGACGCTGTTTGCAAACCCCGTAATGGGCACGATAGACCCCGCGCCCGCGTTTCTGCCTATCCTGTCGTAAACGCCCAGTCCCGTCAGCAGCGTGCCGAGAAAAATGAGCAGGACGCTGACCGTGCCCGCAAGTTCGTCCCCCGTCATTCCGAACAAAAATTCCAGCATATAGCGGAAAAACTGTCCGATACAGCAGATAAGCCCGCCGACGCCGAACGCGCGCAGACAATTTTTGAAATGATGGGTGGCGGGGTCGAAAGAGTTGACGTAAGCGATATAATTTTTATTGTAGTTTTCCCTGTTCTTTCCCGTCATCGCGCGCCTCCGCCGTCGTCCGTACCGCGGTCCCCGGACGAAAGGACATTCCTGCCTTCCCCTCCCGCTGCGGAAGGGAAACAGCTTTCGCGCTCGTCGCGCGTTTTAAATCCGTCAAAAATTTTCACTCGTTTCATATCTATAATTTGGGGAAAAAGCAAAAAATTTATACCGCTCAAAATCAAAAACAAAAAAAGCTATTGACTTTTTCGTTTAAATCGGTTAAACTGATTGTATCTTATCATAAAGATTCGCTCCCGGCCATCCAAAAAACACGCTTTTTTTCTTAATTTTGGCAGTCGGGAGATGGCGGTTTTGTCGAAAACGGCAGACTTTTCCCCGGCATCCGCGTGTTTTATCGAAAAAAAACGGCGGGTCGGACGCGGGAAGAAAAAAGTGTTTCCGACAAAAAATATTTTTATAGAACGGAGGTTCTTATGGGAAAATCGGGCAGTCGTTTTACCGTATTTTTATTTAACATCGCCGTCGTCCTGCTTTCGGCAGCGGCGGTCTTGTCCTATTTTCTTTCCCCGCTGTGGAAAGTGAAAATCGAGTACAACCTTCAAGAAGAAACTCTGGAAAAGATGCTGGAAGGCAGCTTGGAAGGGCAGACGGAGGACATCGATTTGGGCGAAATCGTCGGGGACGGCATTCCCCTGCGTTTCTCTTTGGAGATCCAAACCGCGGACGTGTTTTCCTCCTTCACCGACGCGGAGCCGAAAAAAGCCGTCGAACGGACCATCGAAAACAACGTCGATATTATCGTCGATCAGCTGGTGCCGACGCTAAACGAGATCGCCGAGAAAATCGTGCGGGCGACCGCGAAAAACAGCGTTCGGGACATCGTCAGGGAACAGGTGAAAAACCTTTTGAGCGGAAACGATCCTTCCGTCACGGAGGAAAGGGTGCAGGAGCTTCTCGACAAAGCGGGCTTTACGGACGAATACATAGCGGAAAAGACGGACGAACTCATCGATGCGGTGTACGCCGAAAACGCCACCGTCCAAAACGTCAGCGAAAAAGCCGTTTCCACCGTGGAAGAGGTATTTACAAAACTCGCGGACAGCGGCGAGGAAGCCTTCGAGGGCGCCGCTTTGACGGACGCGGACAAAGCGGAAATCGAAAACAACATTTCCGAAGCGCTCTCTATGATCGCGGACGAAGACGGCAACCTCAATGTCGACGATTTCGTTTCCTCTCTCCTGCTCGAATTTCTCCGTTCCTCCAAAAACGAAGAGGGAACGGACGGGGAAAGCGCCGCTTTCGCCCTGCTGAACGCGGATTCGACGGGCGAAGATTCGGGCGGCGCCTCGGTCACGGACGAGGAGGACGTGCAGCAAGAGCTGAAAAACGAGCTAAAACAGTATCTCATGGACCATCTGCCCGAGGGTACGGCGGACAACGTGGTGCTGGCTCTGCGGATAATCTGCGGCGTGCTGTGTTTCGTAATGTTTACGTGGGCATACCTCGTCCTTAAAATCCTCGTGAAACTGTTTGCGAAAAATCCCGCGATAAAATTAAAGCTCCCCATTTGGCTGGGTTGGCTGCCCTTCCTTTTGCTGGTGCTGCTGCCCATGGGCGCCATTGCGCTCTTTAAAGCGTCGCCCGCGTTTTTAGTCAATCTGATGACGGCGGAAACGATGGCGAAAATCACCGAAACGCTCTCCGCGCTCTCCCTTTCCTTCGGCTCTTCGGGCTGGGTTTCCTTTGCGGCGGCGATCGTGCTGATCGTCCTCTCCATTCCCTACGGGATTTTACGCAGGAGGTTGAAGCGAAGCGCGAGAGATCGGGACGACGACTGAGTTTTTGTCCTCCCCGTAAGCGCATTCTCCCGTTTCAGGTTTTCCATAAAATCAAAGAATCTCAAACGCGATAAGTCCTCTGCCTTTTCGAAATGTTTTCATAAAATCCAAAGGAAAAATACGCTCCCGGTCCTCTTTGGAGTTTTATAAAATCACGGGGAGAAAAGCGGAACAAGCTCTTTATTCTCTTCCAAAGTTTCTGTAAAAAGGAAAGGCGCGTTCGCTTCAAAAAAATGCGTCCTTTATCTTTTCAAAGCGTTTTCCTATGGCGCAATAAATCGAAGCCGCGACTGCGATTTGGCAGTCACGGCTTTTGCTATACAAAATGATTTTTTCGGCAAACGTCCTCTTTTTCACTAAATCCGTAGCTTCCCCTGCGCCCGACAAATTCCGGCTATCGCTTTTCCGTACCCATCGGGCGGGATTTACTTTCTAAATCTTTTTTCAAAAAGCCGCCGCAAAGGGAATTCCCTAAGCAATTTAGAAACGCGGAGATTTCCGATTATTTAATAAATCGGAATCACCTTAATTTTATATTTATTGGTTTTCGTTTTCAAAAAGCTTTTTTAACACTTTGTAATGATTTCTATTCGACTTATCTCCCCCGTTATCGGGAAACAGGCAATAGGGCAAAATCCGTTGTTCTGTGCTCAATTACGCACTTATAACAAACGCCACAGGCGCGTGACGTCCGTTAAAAAAGACGGGATTCCCCAAAGCTTAATTTTTTCGGCTTCGGAGAATCCCGCGAATCGCCCGTCCGTTCTCAGGGCGAGCTTTAAGAATAAAATTCGGACTTCGTATCGCGCGCGAAGAGGTTTGCGAGCAGTTTCATACAGCGAGCTTTATAATCCTCCCCCTCTTCGCCCTCGCCGTAGCAGAGGTCGAACACCGCGCAGGTGATGGGCAGGTCGACGCCGTATTTTTCGCCCAATTTTTTCATCGCCGCAGCCGTGGGTACCCCTTCCGCCAGTTTTTCGAATTTTTTGTCCTTCACCAGCATCTCGCCGTACATACGGTTGTGGGAATATTCGCTGAACAGCGTCGCCTCGTAATCCCCGAGGTGCGCCAATCCGTAAGCGGAAAGCTCGTTGCCGCCCATCGCCTTGATGAGTCGCGCCACTTCCCGCGCCCCGCGCGACATCAGCGCCCCCTTCAACGATACGTAGCCGCAGCCGTCGAGCACGCCCGCGACGATACCGATCACGTTTTTCGCCGCCGCGCCGATTTCCGTGCCGATGAGGTCGGTGCCGTAATAAAAGCGAATGAGATCGCTCTTAAAGCTGTCGGCAAGCCGCTTTTTCAGTTCTTCCGAAGCGGAATCGATGACCATGCAGTTAGGGATGCCCTGCGTAAACGCCTGAATATGCCCGGGACCTACCCAGACGGCGACGTGCTCGGGAGAGATGCCGCTCTGCGTCAACACCTCGGAAAGCCGCGCGCCCGTCGCCACCTCGATCCCCTTCATGCAGAGCACGAAGTCCTTGTCCGCAACGTCGTATTCGAGAATGCGGCTGACAAACCCGCGTAAGCCCTGTGAGGAGATGGAAATGATGATGATTTCCGCACGCGTCACCGCTTCTTTCAAATCGCAGGTCAAAAGAATCCGCTTGTCCAAAGTGACATACTCGTTTTTGCCCGTGCTTTTCAGCACCTCGTAAGAATAATCCCCTTCCGGCCCCCAGGAACATACGTCGTATCCCTTGTTGCACAGATACCACGCGATAAAAGATCCCCATCTTCCGCAGCCCAACACTGAAATTTTCATAATCTATCCGCCTTATATTTTCTGTTTTTTGACAACTCTCGTCCCCGATACGTTCCTCTCTTTGCTTTCGAAAGCGAAGCTTTCGCCGCAAACGCGCCGAAAAAGGAACGGACGGGCAAACTCCGACGCTCCGGCTTTCTTTTCCAAAACGGAAAGTTCCGCCATGCCGCGAGCTTTGTCCCCGATGTTTTTCAGCGCCGTTTCAAATTTGATTCCTCTCCACAAACGCTCTCGTCAGCGTGATGTCGTCGGTATACTCGATCTCGGAGCCGACAGGAATCCCATGCGCGAGCCTCGTGACGGTGACGCCGAGCGGCTTGATGAGCCGCGCCAGATACATCGCGGTGGCGTCCCCCGAAACGTCGGGATTGGTGGCGACGATGACTTCCCTGACGCCGCCTTCCTGAATCCGCGCCAGCAGTTCCTTGATGCGGATGTCGTTTGGACCCACGCCCTCCATGGGATCGATGACGCCGTGCAGGACGTGATAGACGCCCTTAAATTCGTGCAGTTTTTCAATCGCCGCCACGTCTTTTGGCTCTTTGACGACGCAGATGGTGCCGCTGTCGCGCACGCGGCAGATCTCGCACACGTCGTTTTCCGTAAAATTGCCGCAGACCTTGCAGTATTTCACCTTTCTCTTGACGTTTAAAATCGCGTCGGAAAAAGCGCGCGCGTCCGAATCGCTCATGTTGATAATGCGGTAGGCGTATCGCTGCGCCGTCTTTTTTCCCACGCCCGGGAGCTTTGAAAATTCATTGATCAGCCGCCCGATGGGTTCTATAAAAATATCCATCCGTTAAATCATGCCTCCCAGCGAACCCATCTCGCCGTACTTTCCCATTTTTTCCTCGTATACCTTATCCGCTTTCGCGTATCCGTCGTTGATGGCCGCCATGATGAGATCTTCCAGCATTTCCACGTCCGTGGGATCGACGATCTCCTCGTTCAGCTCGATGCCGTTGATGATCTTTTTCGCGTTCATATACACCACGACGGCCTCGTTTCCCGCCGTGCCGACGATTTCCCAATCGTCGAGAAGGGCAGCGGTCCGCTCCATCTCCTCCTGCATCTTCTGCGCCTGCTTGACGAGATTCTGCATATTCCCGTTGCCGCCTTTGAATCCTGCCATATCTTATCGTCCTCCGTTTCTTTGTAATTGATTTATATACCAAAGAGAATGCCCGTTCGGTCATTCCGCTATTTGATATCGATTTTTACATCGGAAAATTTTTCTTTGAGTTCGCTCAGACTCCTGTTGAAGTCGTCGCCTTTTTTCCCGCGCAGGCGGATCTCGAAATCGGTCAGTCCGATCGCCGCGAACGCCTGCTCCACCAAGGCGCGGTGATCCTCCTTCGTCAGGGAGGAATAGATGGTTTCGCTCTCGGTATAGAGCACGAATTTGTCGTTTTCGTAAACGCTGTCGAGATCCATACACAGGGTGAACAAAACGCCGTTTCTCGCCGTTTTTCTCAGCGCCCTCAAAAAACTCCCGAACGTCGCCTTCGCGTCCCCAAAAACGGCGCTCGCGCGCACGACGGGACGGACGGGGCCTTGCGAAGAAGCCGCCCTTTCGGGAGAGCGTTCCTCCCGGGGCGCGGGGGCGGGCGCCGAGGGCGCCGCTTCTTTGGACAAACGCGGTCGGGATGCTTGGTCCTCCCTTGCCGCCTTAGGCTTTTCGGGAAGAAAGCCGGGATCGAAGTACACGTTTCCGCCCGTCGCCTCCTCGTCGGGAGGGGGCGCTTCGTCGAAGGCGGGAAGTTCGTATTCATCATACGCGGGAGCGTCTTTTTTCGTGCCGCGGGCATTCGCGCTTTCGCCGACGGCAGAGGCGGGCAACTCCGACGCGGAGTTTCGGGAGGGCGCGGGCGCGCCGAAAGATTCTCCCCCGCCTTCCGCCCCGTTCGCGTTTTCGGCGGCCGGGTCCCCGACCGACCGCGCGGAGAAGCTCCCTTCTTCCAGGCGTTTTTCAAGCGCCGCGATCCGCGAGAGCAAAGACTCCGTATCGTAATCGCTCTGCGGCATACTCGCCTTTAAAACGGCAGTTTCGAATACGATGCGCGGCGACACGGAATAGCGAAGATCATTTTCCGTCCTTGCAAAAATTTCGGTGGCGCGCAGCAGCATATGCCCGTCCGTCCCCTTCGCCGTATCCGCAACGAGCGCAAACATATCTTTGGGCAAAGCGAGAATTTTATCCGCGTCCCGACACATTTTCGCCACGGCGCACGCGTTGAGAAAGTTCATCACGTCCTTTAAGAGCATCCCGACGCTTTTGCCCTCGGCAAGAATCTCCTCCGTCTTTTCGAAAGCCTCGCCCCCCTTTCCCGAAAGAATGGCGGCGCAAAGGGCGCCCATGGCGGCAAAATCCGCGCTGCCCAAAACGGCGGTGACGTCGTCGTAAGTCAGTTTGCCCGAAGAATAGGAAACGCAGGTGTCCGCGAGAGAGAGCATATCTCTGACGCTTCCCGCGCCCGCGCGGGCGACGGCGGCGACGGCTTCCTCCTCGTAGGGCTTCCCGATCTCGTTTAACACGGCTTTTAAACGCCGTTCGAGGTCCGCCTGCGGAATGAGTTTGAAATCGAAACGCATACAGCGGGAAAGGATGGTGGCGGGAATCTTCTGCGCCTCCGTGGTGGCGAGAATGAATACGGCGTGCGCGGGCGGTTCCTCCAAGGTCTTCAAAAGAGCGTTAAAAGCGCCCGTAGACAGCATATGCACCTCGTCCACGATATACACCTTATACTTGCCCGCCACGGGGGGATACTGCACTTTTTCGCGCAGATCCCGCATCTCGTCCACGCCGTTATTGGAAGCCGCGTCGATCTCGGAAATATCGAGATTGGAAGGCTCCGCAAGGGCGCGGCAAGCCGCGCACTTTCCGCAGGGAGAACCGTTTACGGGATGCTCGCAGTTGATGGCGGCGGCGAAAATTTTGGCGATACTCGTCTTGCCCGTGCCGCGCGGACCGCAAAAAAGATAGGCGTGCCCGATCCTGCCCGTTTCTATCTGATTTTTCAGAACGGTTACGATGTGCTCCTGCCGCACCACCTCGTCCAGCGTGGAGGGGCGGAATCTTCTGTATAACGCCAGATATGCCATAATTCTCTCCCGTGTTCGCGCCTTCCCGGGCGCCCGTTTTATCTTTTTTCGCTATCGAACTTCATTTTCGTAAAATCATTTTCCCGCTTCGGACAATTTCCCGATTTCCAAGGCGGGAGCGCGGGAAACGTCGCCCCCTTTCATTGCCCGCTTCCGCTCTTTGCCTCCGTCCTTCGCGCCGCCCTGCCCCCTTTTTCCCCGCCCAAAGCGGGAGGGGAACAGACGCCTATCCGCCGTTCACGGCGAGAGATCCGACGCCCCTATACGTAAACGACCGAATAAAACGAGGGAGGCGAACTTTCTCCTCTTGGCGGCAATTTGGGGAGGCGTACGCCGCGCCTATCCTTCTCCCCGGATTTTTCCGTATCATTCCCGTTTTTCTCGGAGAGTATTCCTTCCTCAACGGCATTTGAGGACGTTTTGCAATTTTTTTTTGCTGCGCTGGATGGCGTTGTCTACGCTCTTTCCGTCCTTGCCCGTCGCTTCGCAGATCTCCGCGCAACTCAGCCCGTCCATATACATCACGGTGACGCGAAATTCGAAATCGGAAAGTTCTTTGCTCATCTTCTGCAAAAATTCCCGCCTGTCCTCGCTGCGGATCACCTCGTCCTCGGGACTGGAAATGGGCATCGCCCATTCCGACTGAAAGAGGGAAACGTAATTGTTGAGGGGTACGTTCTTTTTTCTCGCGGACGCTTTCACGGCGTCGATGATCCGCCGCGAAACGCAAAGGTAGGCAAAATTTTTAAAACTCATGCCGTCTTCCCGGTCGGGACGGTATTCTCCGACGGCGTGGTATAAACCGACCATGCCCTCTTGAATGAGATCCTCCGTTTCCCCGCCGATGAGGAAAAAGCCCCGCGCCCGGCCGCGGACAAGTCCCGCGTACTTCAAAAGCAATTCTTCCGTCGCCTGCTTGTCCCCGCTTTGGGCGAGCGAAACCAGCGCGTCGTCGCCCTTCTCTTCGCTTTCCCGTTTTTTCGTCTTGTCCGATCTTGCGTCTTCCATTTATTTTCCAAGCCTTTTTCTGACGACTTCGTACGCCGCGATTCCGAGCGCAACGGAAGCGTTCAGGGAGTTGACTTTTCCTTGCAGGGGAATGGAAATCACCTTGTCGCATTTCTCTTTTGTCAGCCGTTTGACGCCTGAGTCTTCGCCGCCTACGACGAGGGCGACGTTTCCCGAAAAATCCTCGGCGTAAATATCTTCGCCGCCCGCTTCCAAAGCGTACACCCAATAATTGTTCTTTTTCAGCGTTTCGACGGCGGCGTTGAGGTTGGGTACTTTCGCTACTTTGATATGTTCCGCCGCGCCCGCGGAAATGCGCACTACGCTTTCCGTCACCGCCGCGCTCCCCGCCTTGGGGATAACTACGCCGTCGGCGCCCGCGCACTCCGCTACGCGCAGAATGCTGCCGAGATTATGCACGTCCTCGATACCGTCGCAAAGTACGATAAATCCGCCCTTCGCGCTCTTTTTGCTCCCGATCAGCTCGTCGAGGTCGAAATATTCGTAATCGGTGGTAAAGGCGATGACGCCCTGATGGCGGCGCGTTTCGCTCTCCTTGTCGAGCACCGCGCGTTCCGCGAACTGAACGCGGACGTTCTTTTTCCGCGCTTCCGCGAAAATGACGGAAAGAGAGCCCTGCGCGCCCTTTTCCATCAGGATTTTGTCTATGTTTTTGTCCGTCTTCAAAAGCTCCGCGACGGCGTTTCTTCCCTCTGTTTTCATTTATTTACCCGGCTTATATCCTTCGCTCACGGCGTTGATTTTATAAGAGTCCTCCGTATCCGTTCCCAGCAGTTCGTCGATGCGCCCGCGCTCTCCCGCGACGTACAAAAACCCGAGAACCGCCTCGAAACCCGTGGAACGGTTGTATTCCGCGACGGAGGCGCTTTTGCTCTTCGTCGCTTTTTTGGCGTTGCGGCCGCGGCGGAACACCTCGGCTTCCTCTTCCGTAAAAAGGGGAAGCAGCTTTTCCAAAAGTTCGCTTTGCCCGTGCGCGGAAACGACCTTGGAAGCGGTGCGCTGAAAATCCGCCGCCTTGCCGCCGCTCGAAAAGACGAGCTTTTCCCGCACGTACAGGGAATAGACGGCGTCGCCCACGAACGCGAGAACGACGGGGTTCAGCTGCTTTGCTTCCTCTTTGGACAAGACGCTGTTTAATCCGAACACGCTTTTCCTCCGTTTTTTACATAGGATGCCATAACTGACGCTATGGGGTTGAAGGGGGGGCGGAAAAACACGGACGAATGCCTGAGCGCCTTCCCATGGGTCTTTTCTCACGACATAGCCGTTATCCCTGAACAGAACGCGAAAACGCGGACGACCGATTCACTTTTCCGCCGCTTCGCCCCGAACCTCCCCTAAGCAGGCGACGAGGGAATCCAATGCGAAAATGCCGGGGAACGCCCCTCTTTCCCGTATTTTCTCTTCCGCGCGCTTCGGGACAAGCCCTGTCTGATATAGGGGAAAACATCGATAAATGCTTCGTACCCCGTATTATCCCCTTTATTATAGCATATCCGATCGAAAAATACAAGCGATTGCAGGCGTTTGACGACACGGAGAGTTTACTGTTTTATTGTATAATCGGCGCGGGCGGAGGTTTTTGCTTTGTTGTGCCCCAAAGCCCTCCAAAAGTAAATGTTTTTTCCGCGGATACCCGTCCCCCTTTTTTCCCGCCCGATAAAAAAGGAGGCGCGGCGTTTCCGAAAAATCGGATTCCCCGCGCCTTTTTTTGTGAAATTTCAGGCGCCCGATACCGCCGCCAGATAGTCGGCAAGTCCCGCGTAGATCGCCTGTGCGATGCTCTCTTGAAACGCCTCCGTCACCAGCAGCGCCTCGTCCTTGGAATTGGATAAAAATCCGCATTCCGCAATCACGGAAGTGTAGTCGGTGCATTTGAGCATATAATAGTCGCCCGTCGCGGCGGTGCGCTGTCTGACGCCCTGTTCGCCGTACAGATCGTTGAATTGTTTTTGGATTCCCTCGGCGAGCTTTTGCCCGCTTTCGTTGCCCGAACGATAAAACACCTGCCCGCCGCGCGAAGTGCGCGTGGGATAAAAGTTCTGATGGACGGAGATCATGACGATGGGCTTCGCCTCTTCGATGATTTCCTTGCGCTTGGACATATCCCGCCGCTTAAATCCCTTTGTCGCCGCGCCGTACAATCCCGCCTCCGTCTTGCGGGTGAGTACGACGTCGAATCCCGCCCTTTCGAGAACGGTTTTCAGTTTCATCGTGACGGCGAGATTGACGTCGCTCTCCTTGACGCCCGTTTCGCGCCCCACAACGCCGCCGTCTATTCCCCCGTGTCCTGCGTCAAGGACGACGCACATCGGCCTTGTAACGGCAAATACGGGCACGGAAAGGGCGTTTATGCACATTCCGAACGCCGCTATAAACGCGCACGCTACAACGGTGAATAAAATCAATCCCACCTTTTTCATAGGATCGTTTTTCCTCTCATATCGATTGTTTTCCATACGGTATAGTATATGAATTTTTTATTCCTTCTATGAATTTCTCTTCCTTTTTTCGCGTTATTTTCCGTTTTAAAGAATTTCCGCCTTTTACCCTGCGCGTTATTCTCGGATCGCCTTCCGCGGAAGGCGATTCTTCTTCCCGCCTTTCCCCTTCGGCTCTCTTTACAACTCTTTCCCTTGAAATGCAGCCGGCTTTGCCGTGGAAAAACTTTTCACCGCGCTTTCCGCCTTTGTTTCGCAAGGCAATAAAAAAGAAAGGGAAACTCCCTTTCTCATTTCAGCAGCGTGCCGCCGAGCATTTTTTTATCGCTCAGCACGGACATCTGCTCCGCTTTTGTCTTTTCCTCTTTGTGCGCTTTGCCCTCCCGAGGCGCCTTCGTTTCGGCTGAGGTC
>QWCN01000192.1_pt1 | contig 103085 bp, 91 predicted proteins | sample 1972711 | NCBI WGS metagenome assembly QWCN01 (sample SAMN09866707, study PRJNA288562) | Human gut metagenome isolate term1_stool, whole genome shotgun sequencing... | isolation source: gut | host: Homo sapiens | place: USA: California | reverse complement strand
AGGTGTCGGCGTCGGAGCAGGTGTCGGCGTCGGAGTAGGCGTTGGTGTTGGGGTAGGTGTCGGAGTGGGCGTCGGCGTAGGTGTCGGGGTAGGTGTCGGCGTCGGGGTCGGTGTCGGAGTAGGCGTCGGAGTAGGTGTGGGTGTCGGCATTAGGGCGGCGGCGGAGATGACGATATTTCCGGTGATCGCCGCGGCGGGGATCGTCAGAATGCCGGTCGCGGGATCATAGGAATACTTCCTACTGCCGAGCACCGTGCCGCCAATAGAAATATTCCGAAGCGTGATTGGGTAGGCATAGCCTTCCGCGGGGGCAAGCTTCACAGAGTAATCCGCGTCCGCCTGCGTGTTCGTTTTGCCGGAGAAGGTGCAGCCGTTAAGATCGAACGCCACGGTGTAAACGCCCTCGGGGGCGTCGGCCCATTGCGCGGTAAGCGTCACGTTTCCGCGGGCTCTCAGGCTGGAGACGATCTTCTCACCGCCGCTCCATTCGGCAAAGACCTTGCCGTCCGGCGGCGTAAAGGTACACTCCGGCGCACGGAAGTAGGCATAGGGCGTTGCGGATGACTTTTCATAGTCATAACCGTCCCTGTGCGGGAAAACCAGCATCGGCGTCTGCGTGCCGGTACCGCCGTTGGGATCGAACGTCACGGTATACGGGTGGATGCGGGGAATGGTCTTGATGCGGATATCGCCCGTGACATATTTTCCGGGGATCGTGATCTCGCCGGTGGCGCAGTTGAGCGTGTAGTTCGCCGAGTCGAGCACCTCGTCGCCGATGGTCACATAGGTATAGGAGGTGTAGCTCCCCATCGCCGCGTGGTAGGGCAGCTCATAGCCCTCGTCCGGGACGAGCCTTGCGGAGTAATCCTGTCCCTTTTTGGCGTATTTTTCGCCGATGATGCTCGACCTGATGGCGGTGACGAGAACGGAATCCTCATCCGCGGCCTTTTCCCACTGCGCGTAGACCACGGTATCGCCGTAGACCTTATTTGCAAAATCAAACGGATCGGAATCCGCCTCCGGCCCGACTGTCCAGCCGGAGAACGTGTAAGCGCTGTCCACGGCCTTGGGTGTCAGTTTCGGCATGCTTACGGAATCGTCGTGGAAGAGACCGGAGGTAAAGCACAGCACGTCGGCGGGACGGGTCTCCGGCGTGAATTCCTGCCCGTTGGCGCTGAAGGTGACGTAAAAAAGCCTTGTGGTCGTCGAATAACCGGCCGCGCCGCGGTTGACAGTCACGGGACGGATGTATTTCCCGTCGATGTAGAGGTCGTACTCGCCCGGCTTCGTGCGCTCACAGACGTAATCGGTGCAGTTCCCGTCGGTGCCGGAGGCCTTCAGCGTATATACGACGCTGCCGGCCCTGTCGCGGTACTCCACAAGGGCGCCGGCATAAGGCTTGCCGCGGAGAGAGACCTTTTCGTGCATCTCGGCGTACTGGTACCACACGGCATAGAGCGTCATGGTCTCTTCCACTGTCATCGTGTCAAAGTCCCAGGCGTCCACGGGGGCTCCGGAAACGGGATGCGCCGTCCAATGGGCGAAGTAATAGACGCCGTCTTCTTCGTGCGGCTTCGGGGATTCGGGCGCGGCGATCTTGCTGCCCTTCGGCACGGTGACGCTCGCCGGAGCTTCGCCGCCGTGACCGCACATATCGAATGTGACGGTGACCATTTCTTCTCCGCCCTCCGCCGCGGCGGAAAGCGGCAGCAGCGTAAAGCAGAGCGTAAGTACAAGAAGCAGGCTGAACAGACGTTTTTTCATATCATTCCCTCTCTCTAAAGCTACGGACAGATTGCGGCTTCACACAAAGTATATGCGCGGATTGGCATATACACCATATAGATACAGAATACCACATATGCCGCCCATCTGCAAGAACAAAAAACGGCGCACGGATGCTTCCGTGCGCCGGAGAGAAAATTATCCGAAACGGTCAAAGAGCGCGTCAACGACGCCGGGGCTCGTGCGGTAATCAAACTTCCGCGCGAAGAGCGCCGTTTCCGGTGCGGCGAGAAGCTCATCGAGGTCGCCGTCCGTGAATGTGTAGGGATTGCCGCGCTGCCAGTCGATGTACCGGAGACAGCTTGCGTAGTCGTTCTCAAACGCGTGCTCCGGCAGCGTATCGCGGAAGGAGGAGTTTGCGATCTCCGTCTGGACGAACATTTCGTCCGGACAGTAGGTATCGGAGAAAAACTCACGGATCTCGCTCTCTTTTTCGAGCAGATACTGCGCGAGCGCGTGCGTGATGCTGAACCACTGCGCGCCCTTCTGAAAAACGAAGCCGTCCGGCCGCCGCCGCGTCCGGTCTACGCCGAAGCCGAGCTGCAGCGCGGCGGAGAGATTGCGCAGCGTCCGGCGCACGGCGGGTTTTCGGATGTTATAGCGCTGCAGGGGGTAGTAAAACCGGACGCGGTAGAGATCCGTGCGGGAAATCTTCGGCGAGAGAAAGCTTACATAGTTTCTCCCGGGCGCGCGGGTAAAATAGTTTTCAATGTACGCGCGCGTTTTGACCGGCACGTCCACGCCGGAGAGAAGATGGTAGTAGTCATACCCACCCGGCACAGCGGCGCGGAGAAGCTCCAGCTCCGCCTCGACCATGGCAAAATGGCCCCACGAAATGCGGTGGCGCGGCACGAACGTGACACGCGACTTTTTGGGCACGGCACGAAAACGCTCGGGATCGAATGCCGCCTTGGCGTCTGCATGAATATAAAAATCGGCGTTTTCGCTGTCGAGAAAGCGCAGCTGCTTTTCGAGGATCTCAAAATTCCCGTGTGTGAGAATGAGCCATGCGTGTCTCAATCGGAAGCCTCCTCTCCGAAATGCGCAAATAGCCGGTCTACGACCTCGGCATTTGTGCGGTAGTCAAATTTGCGGGCGAAAAGGTACTCCGGCGGCGTGGCGATAAGCTCGCTGTAATCCTCGTTGCGGAAGGAGTACGGCTTGCCGCGCTGCCAGTCAATATAGCGCAGGCAGGTTTTGTGGTCGTCGCCGAAGTAGTCGGAGGGAAGCGTATCCCGGAACGGAGAGTTGACGACGAGCGTCTGCAAAAAGATCTCGTCGGCGCAGAAGGTGCTGCGGTATCGCTCGCGCAGCCAATCCTCCTGCGATAGGACATACGCCGCGAGCGCGTGCGTGATGCTGAACCACTGCGCGCCCTTTTGGAACACATAGCCCTCCAGGTCTTTTTTTGTCCGGTCGACAAACGGACGCTGCAGAAGCTCTCCCGTGCGGCGCAGCGCAAGGCGTATGATGCGGTTTTGCAGATTCCACCGCTGGAGCGGGTAATAGAATTTCACGCGGTCACGGTGATCGCGGATGATCTCTTTATGCTGGAAATGAACAAAGTTTGTTCCGGGACGCACGGAGGAAAAGTAATTTTCGATGTATTGCCGTGTTTTGACCGGCACGTCCACGCCGGAGAGAAGATGGTAGTAGTCATACCCGCCCGGCACAGCGGCGCGGAGAAGCTCCAGCTCCGCCTCGACTATGGCAAAATGGCCCCACGAAATGCGGTGGCGCGGCACGAACGTGACACGCGACTTTTTGGGCACGGCACGAAAACGCTCGGGATCAAACGTCGCCTTGGCGTCTGCATGAATATAAAAATCGGCGTTTTCGCTGTCGAGAAACCGCAGCTGCTTTTCAAGAATTTCAAAGTTTCCGTGCGTAATGATAAGCCATGCGTGGCGCATGAAAAACACCCCTTTCGGCGCTTTCATTATACGGAGCATCGGCGGGAAAGTCAATCGGCACGCCCGTGCAGAAGGGGAGAAGCGCATTGACATTCCACGCTTTACAAGATAAAATATAAAAGGAATTTTATACACATGGGAGGAACCCCCATATGTCCAAGCATACCGATACCGGCCGCGCCGGGACCCGCCGCGGCGGGAAAAAGCTGTGGATACTGATCCCGGTGATCGCCGTTCTCATCATTGCGGCGGCGCTGGTGTGGCTGAACTCGGTGTATGTTTACGCCGGCGGCCTCCACCGCCGCGACAGCGCGCAGATCGACCTGCGCGGCAAGAGCATTTCGGAGGAAAGGTATCTTCGTCTGCGCGAGCAGCTGCCGGACTGCAAAATATACTGGGACGTTCCCATCGGCGGCGCGGTGATCGACTGCGAGAGCACGGCTATCGTGCTCACGTCGCTCACGGAGGAGGACGTCGCCCGTCTGGCGTTTTTCCCCGCGCTCGCGGAGCTCGATCTTACGGCGGCGGACGTTTCTCCGGAGCGCTTTGATGCCGTCCGCGCGGCGTATCCGGCGCTTTCGGTGCGCTGGAGCATCCCCATCGGCGCGAGTCGGTATCCCTCGGATGCTGAAAGCATCACGCTGACGGACTTCACCGTTTCCGAGCTGCCGCTTTTTGACTACTTCACGGCGCTGCGCTCTGCCGATGCGCGAGGCTGCGCGTGCTACGACGCTCTTCTCGCACTGCGGGAGAAATACCCGGCGCTCAAACTGGAGTGGCAGGTGCCGCTCGGCAGCACGGAGTATCTTGACAGCGCCACGGAGATCGCCGTGGACGATATCTCCATCACACCGGACGCGCTGCGCGAGGCGCTGCGGTATCTTCCGGCGGCGCAGACCGTGTCGTTCCCCGCGTGCCCGTGGAGCGAGACAGAAAAGAACGCGCTGCGCGCCGAGTTTCCCACCGTTGCGTTCGTCTGGCCGGAGGAGATCCTCGGCGATACCTATCCGAGCGATACCGCGGAGCTGAGTTTTGCCGGACGCACGTTTTCCGAAGCGGATGTTGCGGAGCTTTCGGAAAAGCTCGCCTCGCTGCCGAAGCTCACGCGCGTCAATCTCACCGGCACCGGCGTGACGGTCGAACAGATGACGCCGGTCTGCGAGAAATACCCGGCGGTCGATTTTGCATTCACGTTCGAGCTTTACGGCGTGCCGATCAGCACCGAGGACACACTTCTTGACTTTACCGGCATCGAGATGGAATCCACTGAACCGGTGGAGAGCATCCTTCCCGTGATGCACAAGCTTGAAAAGGTCGATATGTCCGACTGCGGCTTTTCCGATGAGGAAATGGACGCGCTGAATAAGAAATATGAGAACGTGCGTTTTGTGTGGACGCTGCACATAACGCACTACAACATCCGCACAGACACCACCTATTTCCGCGCCTCCTCCCGCTATTACGGATACTTCACGAACGAAACGATCAAGAAGCTCGCTTACTGCCCGGACATGATCGCGCTCGATCTCGGCCACCGGCCGATCGAGGATCTGAGCTTCCTCTATCAGATGCCCGATCTTAAATATCTTGTCCTGCTCGACTGCCATGCACTCGATCTCTCGCCGATCGCCTCGTGCGACAATCTCATCTGGCTGGAGCTCAACCGCGCTTACGCCACCAGCATCGCCCCCCTCAAGGACTGCAAGGGCCTGCGCGATCTGAACATTACGTTCATGACGATCCTTCAGCCGGAGGACACGTTTGATACGCTGATGGAGATGACCCAGGTCGAGCGCGTGTGGTTCAGCTATGGCATACTCACCGAGGAAGAGCAGGAAAAACTGCAGGAGGCGCACCCGGACATCGTTTACCACGGCGTGTACGACTGGGTACAGTCCAACGAGGACCCCTGGCGGTACGATCAGGATTACTACGACATGCGCGATGCACTCGGCCATATGTTCTATATGAACGGCACCGGCATCATCCACTGCAAGATCATCGACGGTGTCCGGTATCCGCTTGATCCGGAGTTTGAGGCCACGATGGACTGGGGAGAGCACGACAGAGACCGTTAAAAGACCCTCTCAGACGTTTTTCTCGCCGAAGCGTGGGATACATATTGCGTTTTATGCCCTTATCTGGTACAATATACGGATAAGGGCGTTTTTATATCCTTTCGACAGAATGGGCGGATACGATGAAAAAGACTTCCCATGCGGGACATACCGGGCAGGCAGCGCTCAGCGCGCTGCTGGAAATATCGCTGGCGGTCGTGCCGGCGCTGCTGTTCTTCTATACATACGTTCACCATTACCCGTCAGCGACGTTTTTTCTGCGGGGCAATGTGCTGTTCTTCGTTGTCTATTTCGCGATCCTCGTGCTGTTTATGACGATCTACGGCAGCTTCAGCGTACGGAAATACCGCACGCGGGAGCTGGTGTTCGCGTTCGGCCTTTCGAGCTTCTTCACGGACACCATTGCCTATTTCCTCATGTGCATGATCGCAAAAATGCTCCTGCCGCCGAAGTACGTCATCCTCACGCTGCTGCTGCAGTGCCTCGTGGAGACAGGGATCTTTATTCTCGCCCGCATTCTGGCCGACCGGCTCGAGCCGCCGGCGCCGGCGCTGCTGATCGTGCCGGAGATGGATGCAGAGGAGAACGTCCGCAGCAAGTTTGACCGCCGCCGCACGCGCTACTCCATCGACCGCGTCGTTTCCGCGGATATGCCATGGGAGAAGCTGTGCGAGATCATGCACTCCTACACTACAGTCGTGCTGATGCCGATGGAAAAGGAGCTGCGCCGCCGCATTATGGACGACTGCTTCTGGCATGGCATCGCCATCATGCTCAAGCCGGATATGCAGGACATCATGGTAAACTGTGCCGACACGGTCATCATGAGCGATGTGCCGCTCTGCGCCGTGCACACCGGCAACTACGACCGCGGCTATCTGACAGCGAAGCGTGTGCTCGATATCGTTGCGTCCGTATGCGGCCTTATCCTTTGCAGCCCGATCTTCCTTGCCGTTGCCATTGCCATCAAAATTCAGGACGGCGGGCCGGTATTTTACCGGCAGAAGCGTCTCACGCTGAACGGCAAGCCGTTTTACCTTACCAAGTTCCGCAGCATGGTCGTGAACGCGGAATCCGCCACCGGCGCGGTACTGGCAGGGAAGAGCGATTCCCGCATCACGAAGGTGGGGGCGTTCCTCCGTGCCACGCGCATCGACGAGCTGCCGCAGCTTCTCAACATTCTCAACGGCGATATGACGCTCGTCGGCCCTCGTCCGGAACGGCCGGAGTTTTATCAGAAATACTGCGCCGAGTACCCGGAGTTCGCCTACCGCCTGCGGGCCAAGGCCGGTCTCACCGGCTACGCCCAACTCTACGGGAAATACAACACCACCTTCGCGGACAAGGCGCTGCTTGATATGTACTATATCCAGAAGGCGTCCTTCCTCTGGGACCTACAGCTCATTTTCTATACGCTGAAGATCATCTTCGTCAAGGAGAGCACCGAGGGCGTGGAAACCAAACCCGCCGAGCCGGAGAAGAAAGAACCGGCCTGCGCCGGAGAAAGCAAATAATTGTGCGGCTCTTTCGCTGAAAAACCGCCGCGAATTTCCTGCTCCTTAGGGGAGGGAAATTCGCGGCGGTTTTCGTTTCTGATTGCATTTTGATACGACGGCAGAACCTCCGCGCGTCAATCGTATGCGACTGTATAGCTCAGCTCTCCGAAAGACGAGAGCCGGATCGTTCTCACCTCAAAGGCCGCATAGGTCAGGGTCGTCTCCTCACCCGTGGGAAGAGCTGTTTCATCAGAGCCAATCGTAATATGCAGAGTGTCCTCTCCGTCGTTGCGGATCGTCACCGATGTGAATTTATGCGTTTCAAAGTTTGTTTTGATAACCTGTAAGTGTAAGCCGCTGTCGCTGAAAAACAGCTCGCCGACGGCAGCGATATCACCGCTGTCATGCGCCCTTTGAACGACACACAGGCTGCCGTCCGATTCATCCAGCCGAAGGGAATAGTCGTATTTCCCGCGGTCTTCCAGCGTGTAACTCTCACCGTTGGCATAGTCGCAGACTATGATGCGGCTGTCGATGATGCCGGAGCCGAAGGTGACTGTGGAGCACAGATCGGGAAGTCCGTCACCGGTGAGGTCGCAGAAATATGTGTTCCAGATGGGCATTCCGGTATAAAGCGGTGTGATCTCGTTTTCCGTCACGGCTTCCATCTTCTCCGGATAGCAGCGGAACGTCACGCCCGGATATTCCGGGAGAGCGATCTCCAGACGTCCGTCCCAGTTCATTTCCTCGGGGTTTTCCAGGTAGTCGAACCACTTTTCCGTTTGCGCCGGTCCTAAACCGGACACATTATCACCGACGCTGGGCGAGCTCCGCTCTGTTTTCGGATCCGTCAGAAAGCAGACGGCGGCCACGGCGCAGACAACCACAGACGCCAGAACGATCCAGAATGCGGGCTTCTTATAGTTCATCACGGACTTCACCCGCTCCTTTATGCCCACCTCGCCGAAAGCGAGGGGACACGCCGCGATGCTGCGGCGGCTGACGCTGCAAGATACGAGCGCCTGCGTATAATCGGCTCGCTGCTCGCTGCCCATTTCCCGGATGACCTTTTCATCGCAGGCAAGCTCGATATCCCGGCACAGCAGGATATAGCCGAGCCATAGCAGCGGATTGAACCAGTGGACCGTCAGCAGCAGAAAACCGAGCGGCTTCCACCAGTGATCCCTGCGGCGGATGTGTGTCTGCTCGTGGGCGATCACATGATCCATCTCGCGTTTGTCCATATGATACGGGAGATAGATCTTTGGCCGGATGATCCCCAGCACGAACGGAGAACAAACATTTTCGCTTTGATAGATATTGTCCCGCAATATCACCGCTTCGCAGACCCTGCGGCGCAAACGCCGGTAACTCACGGCGGAGTAGAGGAAAAGTGCAGCTACTCCCAAAAGCCAAATCACCGTTAAAACCGGGATCCATATTTGCAGCGGATTGGCGCTTGCGCCCGGCGCGGGCGCAAGCGAATGGTCAATGACCGGGTTGATGACCTGATCGAGGGCGGGAACGCCCGTTTGAACGGAAGGCGCCGTCTCCATCATAATGCTCGGGCTGACCGTTTCCGCGCTCGGTATAAGACTCAGCGCACTCTCGATGGAAAACGGGAAGATTAACCGGACGGCGACAATGCCCCAGAGCAGAACATTCACCCATTTTGGCGCTTTTTTCAGGCAGAACCGCAATATCAGAACCGCGATCACGATCCAGCTTGCGGCTATGCTCCGGTTGACGATCTCCAGAAACAGCTCGCTCACGATCTCTCCCCCTTTCGGATACGGTCGATCATCTGCTGCACCTCGTCGAGCTCATCATCGGAGAGATCCTGCCGCCGGGTAAAGGCGGCGATAAACGCGGGGAGAGAGCCTTCAAACTTCTTTTCCACCAGCTCGTCGATCTCCCACGCCTGCGCCTCGTCCTTTGATACAAGCGCCGTTACCATGCCGTCTTCATTTTTCAGGACGCCGCGCTCCCCAAGCCGCTTGATGACTGTATACGTCGTGGTCCGCTTCCATCCCAGCTGCTCCTGACACAGCCTTGCAAGCTGCGCGGCGGCGATCGGTCCGTGCTCCCACAAAATCAGGCAGAAACGGTATTCGCCCTCGTGGATCTTCGGAATCTCCATGGGTAAGCCCTCCTTGTCTACGTTGATAGACTCTATGCATAGTCTACACGGTTAGACAACGGAAGTCAAGGAAAAATATAAGAACACACAAGGTATCAGCTGCTCATATTAAGGATTGCATTTTCCGTGGTTTATTGGTAAAATACCTTGATAAACTATACAGATCATCGGAAGGAACAGGGAAATGGGCGAACGGAGTCTCATCAGTGTGGTCGTGCCGGCGTGGCGCGCCGAAAAAACGCTTGCCGCCACGCTCGATTCCATCCTCTCGCAGACATGGCGTGAGCTCGAGGTGCTCGTCGTGGACGACGCCTCGCCGGACGGAACGCTCGCTCTGGCACAGAGCTATGCGGCGAAAGAGCCGCGCGTCCGTGTGATCGCGCAGCCGGAGAACGGCGGCGTATCGAAAGCGCGCAACCGCGGTGTGCGCGAGGCGCGGGGCGAATGGATCGCCTTTCTCGACAGCGACGATCTCTGGATGCCCGAAAAGCTCGAGCGCCAGATGGCGCTCGAGGCGCAGCACCCGGAAGCGGGCCTCTTTTTCACGGGCTCGGCGTTCATTTCTGAAGACGATCACAAATACGGCTACACGCTCTCCGTGCCGGAGCGCGTGAATTACCGCCGGCTGCTCGGGCAGAATGTTATTTCCTGCTCGTCGGTTCTCGTCCGCCGGGAGCTGATGGAGAGATTCCCCATGGGGAACGACGCCATCCACGAGGATTTCGCCGTCTGGCTGAAGATCCTCCGCGAAGAGCCATGGGCCTACGGCGTAAACGAGCCGCTGCTCGTTTACCGCGTGTCGCGCTCGTCCAAATCCGGCAATAAGCTCAAGGCCGCGCGCATGACGTTCGGCACATATCGCTACGTCCGCGTCCCGCTGCCGCTCGCGGTCTGGAGCGGCATGCTGTATACCGTCCGCGGCATCCGGAAATTCCGCGCCATCGGCGCGTCGCTGACGGACGAGACCTTTGCGCTTCCCGCGCCGGAAGCCGGATCGGAGACGGAATGAAGCGAGTCTGCCATCTCACCAGCGTGCACAGCAGCGACGATACGCGGGTGTTTCATAAGGAGTGCGTGTCGCTCGCGCGCGCGGGATACGACGTAACACTCGTCGCCCCCGGCGAGAGCAGGGAAGAGCTCGGCGTGCACATCGTCGGCGTGGGGGAAAAGCCCGTCGGCACGCTCAACCGGCTCACGTCGCCCTTCGCAAAGCATGCCTACGAAGCGGCGCTCGCGCTCGACTGCGAGCTCTACCATCTGCACGATCCGGAGCTGCTGCCGTATGCGCTCAAGCTCAAGCGGCACGGGAAAACCGTGATTTTCGACAGCCACGAATTTTATTCCCTGCTCATTCAGGAAAAAGGGTATATCCCCGGCTTTCTCAAAAAACCGGCATCGCGCATTTACGGCGCGCTGGAAGCGGGCGTTTTCCAAAAACTCGACGCGGTCATCATTCCCTGCACCTCGTTCGGGAAAAACCCGTTTGAGAAGTGCGCCAAGCGCACTGTGATCGTGGATAATCTCCCGGACGCCGGACGCTTCCCACCACCGGAAAAGCTCTATCCGGACGCGGAGAACACCGTCGGCTATGTCGGCGGCGTGACCGCCGAGCGCGGCATTACAAATCTCATCCGCGCATGCGCCATCGCCGGGGCGCGGCTGCATCTGGCCGGTCCCGTCTGGCCGGCGTATCTCGAAGAGCTGAAGAGCATGCCGGAGTTTGCGTGCGTGGACTATGCCGGTGTCGTTCCGTATGCCGGAGTGCCGGAATACTGCCGTCATTTTTCCGTCGGCTGCGCAACGCTTTTAAATATCCACCAGTACATCTGTACCGACAATCTGCCCACCAAGGTCTTTGAATATATGGGCGCGGGGCTCCCGTCCATCGTTTCCGATACTCTCTCGGCCCGGGAGCTTGAAGAGAAGTTTGACTGCTGCGTCTGCGTCGATCCGGACAAGCCCGAGGAGATCGCCGCCGCCATCCGCTCGCTGCTGGACGATCCCGAGCGCCGGGCGGCCATGGGAGAGCGCGGCTACGGCGCGCTGCAAACCCGCTTCAACTGGCAGACCGAGGAGAAAAAGCTGCTGGCGCTGTACGAAGAGCTGCTGTCTCTCAAAGGAGAATGATCCATGCTGGATGAATCCACATATCGCCGTATAAAAAAAGAATACGGCTTCCCTGCCTATATTTTTGATTCCGACCGGTTCTGTGAGAATTGCCGGCGGCTGACGGAGAGCATGAGCGCCGCTTATGCGCCCTACCGTGCGGCCTATTCCTACAAAACCAACTACACGCCCTGCATCGTTTCACTGGTGCGCTCGCTCGGCGGCATGGCGGAAGTTGTCTCCGGCATGGAGTACGCGCTGGCGCGGCGCGTCGGCAACGCACCGGAGAATATCCTCTTCAACGGCCCGTGCAAGGGCGAGGACGGAATTGCCGCGCTGCTCGACGGCGCATGCGTCATCATCGATAATGAGGAGGAACTCGCCGCGGTGCTCCGCGCGGCATCCGCTCACCCGGAATGCGTCTGTCATACGGCGCTGCGGCTGCATGTCGATATCGGCAGCGGCAAGCCCTCGCGTTTCGGTCTGTGCGCCGAACCGGAGTATCTGAAAACGCTCGCCGCGCGGCTGCGCGCGGCGGGGAACATCTCCTTTGACGGCATCCAGTGCCACATCAGCGGCAGCCGCAGCATTGCCGGATGGGAGAGCCGCGCGAGAGTCATGCTCGCGCTCGCACGGGAGCTTTTCCCGGATGCACCGCCGAAATTTATTGATCTCGGCAGCGGTATGTTCGGCCGTCTGCCGGAGGAAATGCGCGCTTCGTTCGCTCAGAGTATCCCGACGTTTGCCGAGTACGGCGCGGCGGTCGGTACGCTATTTCGGGCGCAGTACGGCGCGCTGCCGATAAGTGAACGCCCCGCGCTCATCACGGAGCCGGGTACAACGCTCGTGGCCGACACGATGCAGTTTGCCGCGCCCGTAACGGCGATCAAATCCCTGCCGGGGAACGACTGCGCAGTGCTCGATGCGAGCATCCACACCGCCGGCGTCATCTCGCAGATGCGAAATCTCCCGCTGCTCGTGCTCGACGCGAAAACGCCGCGGGAAAATCTGAATTTCACCGGCTACACCTGTCTCGAATACGACATCCTGTACCGGGGCTACACCGGGCCGCTCGATGTTGGCAGCAGCGTGATCTTTGATAACATCGGCTCCTATTCCAACGTTCTCAAGCCGCCGTTCATCCACCCGGACGTGCCGATGATCGAGTACCGCAAGGGCGACGATTCCCTGCGCCTCATCAAGCGGGCGCAGACGGCGGAGGAAATATTCGCTCAGTATGTTTTCGAGGAGTAAGAAAGAGCTATGAAAGAATGTACGGTTCTCATGACCGGCTGCGGCGCGCCGGGCGCGCCGGGGATCATCCGGTGTCTGCGCAAAAACGGCGAGCGGGACATCCGCATCGTTGCCGTAGACCGCAATGAAAACGCCGGTGCGCGCGATCTTGTCGATGCATTTTATTCCGTTCCCTCGGCGGAAAAGGAGGACTTCCTTCCCGCCGTGCTGGATATCTGCCGCCGTGAGAGCGTGCAGGTCGTCATCCCCATCGTGACGCGCGAGCTCATGAAATTTGCCCGCGCGCGAGCGGAGTTTGAGGCTCTCGGCGCGAAGGTATCCGTGATGGAGCCGGACAAGCTGGAGATCGTTAATAACAAAGCACACCTGCTCGATGCAATGCGCGCGCATGGCCTGCGCACGCCGGAGTACCGGCGCGTGCATACCGTGGAGAAGCTGAAGGCCGCCGTCTCCGCGCTGGGCTATCCGGAAAAGGCGCTGTGCGTCAAGGCGGCGGTCGGCAACGGCAGCCGCGGCATCCGCATGCTCAACGCGAATATTTCGCGCTTTGACCTTTTCTTTGAGCAGAAGCCGAACTCCATGTTCATCAGCTATGAGGAGCTGATCCGCACGCTCTCCGAGCGGGAGACCATGCCGGAAATGCTCGTCATGGAATACCTTCCCGGCACCGAATACAGCGTTGATTTTCTTGCCGACCATGGTGAGCCGATCTATACGGTATCGCGCCGCGGTCTCTCGGTCGTCACGAGCAACATGATGTCGCTTGTCGTGGACGACAATCCGGCAGTCAAGGAAATCTGCACGCAGGTCGTGCGCTCTCTTGAGCTCGACGGCAATTTCGGCTTTGATCTTCTCTATAATGCCAACGATGAAACGCCATATGTTATCGAGATCAATCCGCGCCTGACCGCGGGCGTCGTTTCGTGTGCGGCGGCGGGTGTCAACCTGCCGTATCTCGGTATGAAGCGGCTGCTCGGCGAGCCGCTGCCGGAGCTGACGCCTCATTTCGGCACGCGTATGTCCCGGCGGTATCAGGAGGCGTTTTTCGACGCCGCCGGAAACCGACTTGACTGGTAAAGGAGCTGACGATATGAAGAAAGTTCTAGTCCTCGCCCCGCACACCGACGACGGCGAGCTCGGCTGCGGCGGAACGGTGGCACGGCTGCTGGAGGAAGGCTGCGAGGTGCATTTCGCTGTGTTCTCCACCTGCGCGGAGTCCGTCCCGGCGGGCTTTCCGGCGGACGAGCTGAAAACGGAGTTTCTCTCCGCCATGGAGAGCTACGGAATACCGGCGGAACAGCTTATCCTTTTCGATTTTCAGGTTCGTCATTTCCCGGCGCACAGGCAGGAGATTTTGGAAGAGCTCGTGCGGCTCAACCGGCGCATCGTGCCGGATCTCGTGCTTGCCCCGTCGCTGCACGACGTGCATCAGGATCACCATACCATCGCCGAGGAGGCCATCCGGGCCTTCAAGCGCACGAGCATCCTCGGCTACGAGGAGCCGTGGAACAACCTGACGTTCAACAATCAGGTATATGTCACGCTTGAAGAACGCCATGTAGAAAAGAAGATCGCCGCCGTGGAGCGGTATATCTCGCAGCGTGGGCGCATTTATGCCTCCGGCGAGTATATCCGCGCACTGGCCATGAGCCACGGCGTGCAGATTGGATGGCAGTACGCCGAGGTCTTTGAGACCGAGCGCTGGATCCTCTGACAAGCACAGACATCCGGCGCGCAAAAGGAAAGGAACGCCATGAAAAAGATCCTGCTGGTTTTCGGCACGCGGCCGGAGGCCGTGAAAATGTGCCCGCTCGTGCAGGAACTGCGCGCACGGCGCGAAATAAAATCCGTTGTCTGCGTCACGGGACAGCACCGCGAGATGCTCGACCAGATCCTTGCAACGTTTTCCGTCGTGCCGGACTACGATCTCTCCGTTATGAAGGATTCACAGACGCTCTTTGACGTAACAACCGGCGTTCTCGAAGGGCTCAAGGGCGTGCTGGAAGCGGAAAAGCCGGACATAGTCCTCGTGCAGGGCGACACGACGACCGCCTTTGCCGCCGCGCTCGCGGCCTATTATCTGCGCATCCCGGTGGGGCATGTGGAGGCCGGGCTGCGCACGCGGGATATCTACAGCCCCTATCCTGAGGAATTCAACCGGCAGGCGGTGTCCATCGTCAGCCGCTACAACTTTGCGCCAACGGAGCAGGCAAAGGAAAATCTTCTCGCCGAGGGGCGCGACCCCAGCACGATCCACGTGACCGGCAACACGGTCATCGACGCGCTGAAAACGACCGTCCGCGCCGACTATACCCATCCGGAGCTCGCATGGGCGGCAGGGAAGAGGCTCATTCTCATCACGGCGCACCGCCGGGAAAATCTCGGCGAGCCGATGCGCCACATGTTCCGCGCCATCCGCCGCGTGCTCGATGAGCACGACGATGTCCGCGCGATCTACCCCATCCACCGCAACCCCGCCGTGCGCGAAACGGCGGCGGAGGTGTTCGGCGGCGACGAACGAATCCATATCATCGAGCCGCTGGATGTGCTGGATTTCCATAACTTTCTCGCGCGCAGCTATCTCGTGCTCACCGACAGCGGCGGCATTCAGGAGGAAGCGCCGAGCCTCGGCAAGCCGGTGCTCGTCATGCGCGATACGACCGAGCGGCCCGAGGGCGTCGCGGCCGGAACGCTCCGGCTGGTCGGCACACGGGAGGAAACGATCTACGAGAGCTTCACGGAGCTTTTGGATAACGCGGCGGCGTACGAAAAAATGAGCCGCACCGCGAACCCCTACGGCGACGGCCGCGCCTGCCGCCGCATTGCGGACATTCTTGCAGGAGAATAACGGATGAAAATCCTCATTGCAGCCTCTGGCTTTGACAGTCCGAGAAAACACGAAGTAAATATTTTTGCTCTAGATCAGGCCAAAGCGCTGCGGGATGCCGGACACGATGTCCGCTTTGCCGCCGTGGACACGCGGTCGATCCGTCACTCCCGCCCGTGGGGGTGTTATCGATACACGCTGGACGGCATACCCGTTTATTACGCTTCGGTTCCCTGCGGCGCGCTGCCGATGGGGCTTCCGGAGCTGGCCGGACGGCTGGCGGCCTCCGGCATCCGTCGCACCATAGCAAAGGATGGTTGGAAGCCGGACATTATCCACCAGCATTTCGGCTTTGAACTTGCCGCGATGGCGGAGCGGGAGGGCATTCCGTTCGTTTTCACTGAGCACTCCTCCCTGCACAACCGTGCGCTTTCACCGGAGAAGGCGGAACATCTGAAAAGAAAATATGAGTGCTGTGCCGCCGTACTGGCGGTCAGCCGGGCGCTTGCGAAAAACATGCGCGCCAACACCGGTGGCGAAGCTATTGTCGTACCCAATATCGTGGATACGGCGCGGTTTGCGCCGAAGAGGATCGCGCACGAGCGCTTCACGTTCGTATCGGCTGGTAATCTCATCCCGGTGAAAAACATGGCGGGGCTTCTCCATGCGTTCGCTGCGCTGCACGGCGAGCCGAGGCTTATCATTTTCGGCGATGGACCGGAGAGCGGCGCGCTGCGGGCTTTATGCGCCGAACTGGGGCTGTACAGCCGCGTCTCCTTCCGCGGCCACTGTCCGCGAGAGGAACTTGCCGAAGCGTACGCCGCGGCGGACTGCTTTGTGCTGGCGTCGAGGAGCGAAACGTTTGGCGTCGCCTATATTGAGGCAATGGCGGCGGGGCTTCCCGTGATCGCCACGCGCTGCGGCGGCCCGGAGGATTTTGTCACGGAGGAGAACGGCATTCTGATCCCCGTGGACGACGAGAGCGCGCTCACCGGTGCTATGGAGCGCATGATGCTCCGCCGCGAAGACTACGACAGCGCGGCGATCTCCGCGGACATCCGCCGGAAATTCGCCCCCGAGACCATCGCCGCTCGGCTTACCGAGCTTTATGAGGGAGTTCTTTCATGCTGATTTTGTATATCGCCTATGTGGATATTAACTCCGGCACCTCCGGATCGTCGGTACGCCCGCAGAAGATGTACCGGGCGTTTCTCGACGAGGGACACGAGGTAAAGCTCCTTTCCGGCACACAGCAGCGCTGGGAAAGAAAGGCGCGCACCGAAGCGGTACAGGAGATACGGCGGTGGCTTAGGGAAAACCGGCCGGATATCTGCTATATCGAATCTCCCTCTATGCCGATCACGTTCCGCTGCGATATCGCTCTTATCCGGAAAATCTCCCGAATGGGAATTCCCATCGGGTATTTCTACCGGGATTTCTATTGGATGTTTCCGGAACTGTATCCCCGCCGGACAGATCTTACCGGCTGGCTGAAGGATCACTGGCTGGATTATTTGCAGCAGCGCACAAATAACGTGCTCAAATGTGCAGACATCGTGTACTTTCCATCGGAAGAATGTAAGAAGTATTTTTCCTATACAGATATGCGTTCGCTGCCCCCAGCAGGCGAAGATCATCTTTCTGAGCGGTGCCCGGAGGAAAAGACCTGCATATATGTCGGTGGGCTGGACGGCGGGTACGGCGTCGGGATGCTGCTTGAGGCGCTTGAGCAGCTAAACGCCGGAGACAGGACATACCGTCTGATCCTTGTTTGCCGGGAAAAGGAATGGAACGCGTTTCAAAGTCCGTATAAGGAAGCTCCATGGCTGGAGGTGCATCATACGTCGGGCGAGGGGCTGAAGCCGCTGTATGCACGCGCTGCCGTTTCGGTCATACCGGTGTCTCCGACACCATACACGCATTTAGCGGTCAATGTAAAACTTTTTGACTACCTGAGTTATGGTCTGCCTGTTGTTGTTACAAACGCTCGGACGATTTCGGCCATTGTCCGTGAAAACGGCATCGGTTTGGTCGTGCCGTATGAGGCGGAAGCTCTGGCGAACGCGCTGCAAAGCATAATGGACAATCCAGGGAAAAGAAAAGAATATGAAAAACAATGTATCGAAGCACTGAGAAACGGAAATCTCTGGGTTCACCGCGTTCGTCAGATCGTTTCGGATTTGGAGGAAAAATAATGAAGAATCTTCTTATTCTTACGTTTGCCGGTCTCGGAGAACGGCATAATGTTGGCGCCCCTACGTTCTGGAAAACGGTAGAGGGGTTTATTGCTGCCGGATGGAAGGTTTGGATTGTGGATGTCGGCACAAAAGAGGATACGCCGCTCGGCGAACGGGACTACGGGGATGGACTTTATATCGTGCGGTTTAATCCTCCTTTTTTGAGGGAGACCAGAATCCGGAAAATTGGATGGTTTTTTGGCTTTGCCAATGTGTTTGCCATTCGCCATATCCTGATCCGGGAAGCAAGGCGGCTTATCAATGAACAGCACCTTACTGCTGATAATACTGTGGTTTACGGACAGGACACCCACGCAGTGCATGCAGCGAAACAAATCAGCAGGACCTACAGTATGCCGTTGGTCACGCGGTTTTATGGTATATGGGACATGATGACGAAAAAAGATAATTTAGTCAACCGTCTCCGGTATTACCCCAAGCTGCAGGCATACGGTGTCGAGGCGGACATGGTGCTGATGACAAACGACGGTACGCGCGGAGATGAAGTTTTGAAGCGCTCCGGAAATAAGAGTAGAAAGATTTTTTTCTGGCGCAACGGCGTAGATATTCCGGGAGCGCCGGCTGTCTCTCTGGGAGCGGAGCTTCCATTGAATAAATCGGATACAGTATTAATGACTCTCTCCCGCCTGCAGGCGGGAAAACGGGTGAATCTGGCAATTGATGCACTCGCAGAGGTTGTAAAGTCTCATCCGGAGGCAAAGCTTGTCATCGTTGGTTATGGGGAAGAGAGAAAAAATCTGGAAGAACAGGTATGCGCGCTAGGGCTGGAAAAGCATGTGATTTTCACGGGAAAAATATCCCATGAGTTGGTCTATGACTATTTGCAGCGCGCGGATGTGTTCATTTCATTGTATTCTGCATCAAATCTCGGTAATCCGCTTTTTGAAGCTATGCGCTGCGGAAAAGCGATCATCACCGTTGACACTGGGACGACCGGTTCAGTAATCAAAAACGAAGCAAACGGTATACTTCTTCCGGAAAAAGAGCTTTCCTGTCTGCCCGAAGAGATATGTCGTCTGCTGTCGGACGAAGATGAACGGAAACGTCTCGGTGAGGGGGCAAAGCGCTTTGCTGACGAGAATTTCCGGACGTGGGACGAGCGCGTTGCCGCCGAAATTCGCGAGGTAACGGCGCTTCTGCCGCCGGAGAGGAACTGAAAATGCACATTCTGGTATTGCCGTCGTGGTATCCGACAAAGGAGGATCCCGTTAAGGGGAGCTTTTTCGCCGAACAGGCGGCGGCACTTGCGCGTTTTGGCCACACGGTCACGGTTATGGCGGTCTATAACGACGGCATGAGCGGTGTGCAGACGGAGAAGTGCACCGACGGAAACCTTACGGAATATCTTATCCATGTAAAGCCGCTGCGGTTCCATCTTACATATTTTCGCATTCTGCGCGAAATGCACCGCATTCTCCGTGAGAGCGGGAGGCCGGATATCATTCATGTTCACTCGTTCCGCGCCATCCGGTATGCCCGTGCGCTCAAGCGGCGGCTGCATGTGCCGTTTGTCGTTACAGAGCATGTCACATGGTTCGAGAGAAATATGCTTAGCGAAAAGGAGCTTGCCGCGGTCTCCCGCGATTATAATGCCGCGGATGCCGTGATCGCGGTAGGGGAAGGGCTGAAAAACGCTATACAGCCGCTGTACCGGAAAGCGGTGCAGGTCATTCCCAACTTGGCGGACCGGCGGTTTTTCGAAAACGGACGCCATGCTCCGCCGCAGAACGGACGGTTCCGCTTTATTTCCGTTTGCCTGCTTGACCATAAAAAGGGAATGGATGTGCTGCTGGCCGCTTTTGCCGAGGTGCGAAAAAAGCATTCGGAGGCAATGCTTACGATCTGCGGCGACGGGGAGGAGATGGAGAATCTCCGTGCGCAGGCAAAGGCGCTTGCTCTTGATGGCGCGGTGGAGTTTGCCGGAAGCTGCTCGCGTGAGGAATGCGCCCGCCGTCTGAAGGACAGTCAGGCGTTTGTCCTGCCGAGCCGGTATGAGACGTTCGGCATTGTGTTTGTGGAGGCCATGGGCTGCGGACTTCCTATTATCATGACAAAAACCGGCGCGTGGAAAACTCTTGTACGGCCCGAGACCGGCCTTGCCGTGGAGACGGAAGATCCCGCGGGGCTTGCATACGCGATGGAAACTATGATCGAACGGTATGACGATTACGATCCGGAGGCGATCCGCCGGTTCTGCCGGAACAATTTCTCGGAGAATGCTGTCTGCGAACAGCTGACGGCGGAATATAAGCGGCTCATCTGCCGCTGAGGAGGTGCAGTGTTGAAAACCTATATTAAACTGATGCCGGGACTTCCGCTTTCATCCGCCAGCCGGAATAAGAGGGAGATGGCAGCGGCGCGGGAAGCGGGCTACCGGGTCGTGGCGATTTATTATGAACCGGACTACGTACCGGAGGCCGAGCTTGCCGGTGTTGAACTGGTGCCGTTTAAAATGAGACCGCTGAAGGGAAAACATTCTATTCTCTCCAAATGGAAGCATATCTTCGGCGAATGGATCCGGCTTGGCCGAGTGCTTCATGCCAACCACCCGGACGTCATAAGCTGCCATAATCTTCCGAATCTTGAGGTGGCGTATATAGTCACGCGGTTTTTCCTCCGCCGTCCGAAGCTGATCTACGACTCCCATGAGTTTGATCTTTACGCCCGCGGCGTTCGGAAGGAAAAGGATCGTGCGAAACGATGCCGGAAGGAGCGCTTTCTTATGCGGCGCTGCGCTTTTTCCATCATGGTAAATGACAGCATCGCCGATGAGGTTCAGAAAATCCACGCTTTGAAACAGCGCCCAGTCGTTATCCGTTCGACACCCTATTGCTGGGAGCTGGATGAAGCGGAAATAGAACGGCACCGGCAGGCCGTGCTGCGGGAATTTGCCCCGCAGGGCGTGACCTTTCTTGCTATGTTCCACGGCGGCCTTTCCTCCGGCAACGGCATCGAGACGGGTATACGCGCTGTGGCAAAGATCCCGTCCGCGGCGCTCATTTTGATGGGAAATTCCGACGATGAATACCGGCGGACGCTCGAAGAGATCGCCGCGAAGTGCGGTGCCGCGGAGCGGCTCCGATTTCTCCCTCCGGTACCGGTCAATGAGATCTGGAAATATGCCGGCGCGATGGATGTTGGTATAATGCCGATCGAAAATTTGTGTTTAAGCTATTACTATACTCTTCCCAACAAATTCTTTGAGAATGTGCAAAGTCTCACGCCGGTAATTTGTTCCGATCTCCCGGAGATGCACCGGCTTGTAGACGAGTACGGCATAGGGCTTATCTGCGAACCAGAAAACGTGGATGACCTTGCGCAGTGTCTGGAACGGATGCGTACAGACCGCGCGTTTTACAACTCCTGCAAGCAGAACCTTCTCCGTGCCAAGCGGGAGCTTTGCTGGGAACGGGAAAAGACCGTCCTTTTGGACGCTTATCGGAAATATCTTTTATAAGGAAGCTGCCCCCGCAGCAATATGGATCATGCGAACAATCAATGCATTCCGCAATTTCATAACAGGCTTTGCTGGACAACTCGTCAGTATGCTGCTCTCCTTCGCGTCTCGCACGGTGTTTATCTATGTGCTGGGAGAGAAGTATCTTGGCATAAACGGCCTTTTTAGCAGCATCCTCTCGGTGCTGTCCTTTTCGGAACTCGGCCTCGGCGCGGCCATTACGTATGAGCTGTATAAGCCTATTGCAGATAAGGACAGCGAAAAGATCCGCTCGCTGATGCTTTTCTATAAGAAAGCCTATTTTTTCATCGGGTCGTTCATCTTGCTTGCCGGTCTTGTGCTACTTCCGTTCCTTCCGTATCTCATGAAGGAAACCACGGATCTCGTGAATGTTCGAGTGATCTATGTTCTGTTCCTTGTGAACAACGCCGCTTCCTACTGGCTTTTTTCGTATAAGCAGAACCTGCTGTACTGTATGCAGAAAAACTATGTCAACGCGCTTGTTACGGCCGGCACGTCCATAGCCGCAACGGTACTTCAAATCGTGCTGCTCCTTGCGCTTCGCAAAGACCCGGTGACGGCGTTTTATGCATACACGGTATCGGGGCTCCTGCTTGGCATAGCGTCAAATTATGCGCTCAAGTATCAGGCGGACAAAATGTACCCAGAGTTGCGCGAAACGGGGGCGGCGCCTCTTGACCGGGAAACCAAAAAGCATATATTCAAAAACGTCACCGGGTTGACTGTGTCCAACCTGTGCGGCATTGCGCTGACCTCGGCGGATAACATTCTCATATCCGCATTTATCAGCGTCGGCACCGTGGGCGTCTACGGGAACTATCTTACATTAAAAAAATACATTTCCCGATTGATGGATACGCTTTTCGGCTCCATTGCCGCCGGGATCGGCGATGTATGCGCCGGAGAGGATACGGAAAAAAAGGAACACCTTTTTCGCGTGCTGCAATTTACGTATTTCTGGCTGTACGGATTCACGGCGATCTGCTTCTGGCACCTTTACAATGTGTTCATTGCCGGCGTATGGCTGCACGATACCAAATGGCTTCTGCCGGACGCGGCAGTCGCTCTGATTGTTATCAATTATCTGCTGGATGGGCTGAACGGTGCGGTATACAAATACCGCGTTGCCTGCGGCCTCCACTGGGAGGTCAAATACCGCCACCTCTTCTCCGCAATCTTCAATGTGTTTATTTCGTATGCTCTCATGGGTCCCTGCGGTCTGGGCGTTACGGGTGTGCTGCTTGGAACAACGGCAAGCATCCTGATCATGATCTCGTTTGACCCATATCTGATATATAAAAAAGTATTCAAAAAAAGCTCGATACCGTACTATCTTTCATATATCGGATATTTGGCGCTGATTGCCACTACCTGCGCGCTTGTGTCGCTGCTTTGCGCGCCGTTTTCAGAATACAATGTGCTCCACTGCTTGATCCGCCTGGCGATCTGCCTTATCGTTCCGAACGGCGTGTGGTTTATTCTGTTCCGCAAAAGCCCGTCGTTTCTTTTTTTGTGGGACAAGATGTACAAACTGCTTGGCTCGGTCAAGCGGAAGGTTTCTGACGGAAGAAAGGATAACGAACAATGAACCGCATCCGTGGCTTTTTATCTAAAGTGTCGAAGGGATTTGCGTTTTTCCGCAAAACGCTTACGAACCGCGCAGTGAGAGAAAACGCTATTCTGCTCCTGACGGCGCCGCTGTTTCCCAAGCTGCACATTCGCCTGCGCGTGAAATACGGTCATTATATACCGGAAAACCCGATCGATCTGAGCCATCCAAAGCTGTTCAATGAAAAGCTGCTCTGGCTCCAGTACTATATTTACAATAAAAGCCCGTTGGTACAGCAATGCTACGATAAATACCGTGTGCGCGATTTTGTTAGGCAGCAGGGTTGTGAATACACGCTCAACCCGATATACGGTGTGTGGGACGACATGGATGACATCCCATGGGACTCGCTTCCGGCGCAGTGCGCGATCAAAGCGACCAGCGGCTGGAGTAACCACGTATTCCGCACACACGGAGAGCCGGTTGATCCGGAACAGGCAAAGGAAAGACTCCGCCGCTGGGAAAAACAACGGATTACTTTCCGCGAGGAGGGCATCCTTTTTGCGGCGAAAGAAAATCAGCATTATATTTGTGAGCATCTCATGACGGCGGACGGGGGCGGATTCCCCAGCGATTATAAGTTTTACTGTTTTCACGGGGAGCCGCGGTATGTTCTCTGGATTTCGGATCGATTTTCCGGAGAAACGCCGATAGAGGTATACAAGGATGTTGACTGGAATGACCGGCAGGATATTTGCAATGAATTTCGATATGCCGAAGCGCCGAAGCCGTCTTGTTACGATGAAATGCTGGACATTGCCCGAAAACTGAGCGCACCGTTTCCGTTTGTCCGGGTGGATCTCTACGATATCGGCGGCAAACCCGTGTTCGGTGAGCTGACATTTGCTCCCGGCGGCGAGCACAGTGCGGCGGCTCAAAAGGAAATGGGCGAGCTGCTCCATATGGAGCGAATGAAAGAATACAGGAAGAAGCTTCTTTCCCACGGATGAACCGAACGGCGCGGCGGAATGGCCGGAGCGCAGAATTGTTCCGCCGGAGGTTGTACACCGCAATACCCGTAAAACGTTTTTTCGGCGCAATACACGTTGATTCTTGAAAAAACGGATCAGCCGTGATATTATCCTAAGGATAGCTTATCAACTTCGTAACGGAATCGAGGAAATACATATGGGACTCAAGGAAAAACTGCTTGCCAGAGAAGCTACTCTCGGCGTTATCGGCCTTGGCTACGTCGGCCTGCCGCTTGCGGTGGAAAAGGCGAAGGCCGGCTTCAAGGTCTATGGCTTTGACGTGCAGAAAGAAAAAGTGGATATGGTCAACGCCGGTAAAAACTACATTGGCGATGTGGTGAACGAGGATCTGGAGGCGCTGGTGAAAGCCGGACAGCTTGTCGCCACGGCCAACTTTGCCGACGCGGCGAAGTGCGACTGCGTGTGCATCTGCGTACCGACGCCGCTCGACGCTCACCAGCAGCCGGACATCAGCTACGTCCGCTCCTCCACGGAGAGCATCATGCCGTACATCCATAAGGACATGCTCGTCGTGCTCGAATCCACGACGTATCCCGGCACGACCGAGGAGCTCTGCAAGCCTATCCTCGAAAAGTCCGGTCTCAAATGCGGCGAGGACTTTTATCTTGCCTTCTCGCCCGAGCGCGTTGATCCGGGCAACCTGATCTATAAAACGAAGAACACCCCCAAGGTCGTCGGCGGCTGCACGCCCAAGTGCACCGAGATCGCCGCGGCCATGTATGAGACCGTCCTTGAAGCGCCGGTCTATAAAGTCTCTTCTCCCGCCATCGCCGAGATGGAGAAGATCCTCGAGAACACCTACCGCAACGTGAACATCGGCCTCATCAACGAGCTTGCCATTCTCTGCGACCGGATGGGCATCAATATCTGGGAAGTGATCGACGCGGCCAAAAGCAAGCCCTACGGCTTCCAGGCGTTCTATCCCGGCCCCGGTCTCGGCGGCCACTGCATCCCGCTCGACCCCTATTATCTGAGCTGGAAGGCGCGCGAATACGGCTTCCACACCTCGATGATCGAATCGTCCATGATGATCAACGACCGCATGCCCGAGTACTGCGTGGACCGCGCCGCCCGCATCCTCAACACCTTCAAAAAGTCGATGAACGGCGCGAAGATCCTTGTGCTGGGCGTCGCCTACAAGCAGGATATTGCCGACTTCCGCGAGAGCCCGGCGATCAACGTCATCAAGGAGCTTCAAAAGCGCGGTGCGGATGTCAGCTACTACGATCCGTGGGTGCCGTCCTTCCGCTGGAAGGGCATGAGCATGACCGGCATCCCGGCGCTCACGGAAGAAGCGCTGCGCGAGGCCGACCTCGTCATGGTCACGACCGCGCACACGAATGTGGACTATGCCTTCGTGCAGAAAAACGCAAAATTTGTTTTCGACACCAAGAACGCGATGAAAGCCGTCACCGAGCGCGGCAACATCGAGGTGCTCTAAAATGAAGATCGTTACCGTCGTCGGAGCCCGGCCGCAGTTTATCAAAGCTGCGGCCGGTTCTCGTGCTCTCCGGCGCGAACACCGGGAGATTCTTGTCCACACCGGTCAGCACTATGACGCCAATATGTCGGACATCTTCTTTCAGGAGATGGGAATCCCCCGGCCGGACTATAATCTTGGCATAGCCGGCGGAACGCACGGGGAGATGACCGGGCGCATGCTCATCGAGATCGAAAAGGTCCTCCTTGCCGAAACGCCGGACGCGCTTCTCGTGTACGGCGACACGAACTCCACGCTGGCCGCGGCGCTCGCGGCGGTGAAGCTGATGATCCCCGTGCTGCATGTGGAGGCGGGCAACCGTCTCGGCACGAACGACAACCCCGAAGAGATTAACCGCGTCTGCACAGACCACTGCTCCCGCCTTCTTTTCGCGGCGACGGAGTCTTGCATGGAGAATCTCCGGAAGGAAAATCTCGCCGCCAAGGCGCACCTCGTGGGCAACATCATGTACGATTCGTTTCTGCATTTTGCCAACCAGCCGTGGGAGCACCCCAACATTCTGGACTTTGACGGCGAGGCTGTGACCGTGCCGAAGGAGTATTACTTCATGACCTGCCACCGGCAGGAAAACACCGGCAGCGACGAAGCGCTCACGGAGATCTTCTCCGCCATGGATAGCCTTGACGCGCCGACGGTCTACGCCGTGCATCCGCGCAACCATGCCCGTGCGCTGCGTCTGCGCGAGCGGCACGGCTTTAAAAACATCATTCTTACGCAGCCAGTTGGGTATTCCGATTCGGTGCATCTCACGCAGCATGCGAAAAAAATCGTTACCGACTCTGGCGGATTGCAGTGCGAAGCATTCTATGCCGGTGTGCAGTGCCTGCTCGTTATGGATCATGTGGTGTGGCCGGAAACAATGGTCGATAACCGCAATCAGCTCGCCCGGCCGGACAAAAACGATATTCTGAAAAAGCTCTCCGCCGAGCAGCACATCGACCCGGCCTACCAGCCGTTCGGCGACGGCCACGCGGCGGAAAAAATCTGCGATATTCTGCGGGAGATAAAACTATGAAATATGCTCTCATCGGCTGCGGGATGATCTGCGCCAACCATATCCGCGCCGCGCTCGAGACCGGGCTGGAGATCGTCGCGCTCTGCGATCTCGTGGAGGAAAACCGTGAAAAGGCGCTTGCGATGCTCCCGGAGGAGAAGCGCTCCGGCGTGAAGCTCTACGCCGACTACCGCTCCATGCTCTCCGAGCAGCGCCCCGCTCTCACGGCGGTCGCTCTCGGCAGCGGCATCAAGCGGCAGATCGTCTGCGATTGTCTCGAAGCCGGGACGAACGTGATCGTGGAAAAGCCGGTCGCGCTCTCGCTCGAGGACGCCGACGCGATGATCGAAACGGCCGCGAAAAACGGCGTGAAGCTCTGTGTGAACCATCAGCTCCGGTTCTGCCCGTCGATGCGCGCGCTGCACGCGGAAGTCGCGGACGGCAGCTTCGGCCGTCTTCTGCACGGCGCGGCGCAGATCCGCCGCAACCGCAACAAAGCGTACTTTGACGCCGGGAAATGGCGCGGCACGTGGAAGAACGACGGCGGCACGCTCATGAACCAGTGCATCCACTATACCGACCTTCTGCAATGGATGTTCGGCGACGCGGACGAGGTATTCGCCTATACCGACCGTCTGACGCATCCGTACATCGAGGCCGAGGATATGGGTCTCGCGCTCATCCGCTTTAAGAATGGCGCCTATGCGACCGTGGAGGGCACGGTGAACGTGTATCCCAATAACCTCAGCGATGCGCTTGCCGTGTTCGGCGAGACCGGCACGGTGTCCGTGTCCGGCAAGTATCTCGATCAGGTCGAACGCTGGCAGTTTGAAAACGGCACGGATTCCCTTCCGGGGGCGATCGAAAAATACGCCGTTGCGGACATGGGCACGGGCCACACGCCGCTCTACCGCGACATGATCGACGCGATCGAACACGACCGCGAGCCGGTCTGCTCCGGTATCGAGGGGCGAAAGGCGCTCGAACTCGTGCTCGGCATATACGAATCCGCCGCGAGCGGAAAGCCCGTGCGCTTCCCACTCTCTCGCGGCTCGACGATGGATTATGTTGGGAGGTTTGACCGGTGAGCGAATACTATGTACATCCGTCCAGCGTGGTGGACGAGGGTGTCACGATCGGCGAGGGGACGCGCATCTGGCATTTCTGTCACATCCAGAAGGGCGCTCTCATCGGCAGACATTGCTCGCTCGGCCAGAACGTGAACGTATCGAATAATGTCCACATCGGCGACGGCTGCAAGCTCCAGAACAACGTCTCGGTGTACGAGGGCGTGGAGCTGGAGGACTATGTGTTCTGCGGCCCGAGCTGCGTATTTACAAACGATCTCACGCCGCGCGCAAAGTATCCCAAGGGCGCGGCGGGTTATAAAAAGACGCTCATCCGCGAGGGCGCGTCCATCGGCGCAAACGCCACGATCGTCTGCGGTCACACCGTCGGGCGCTGGGCGCTCATCGGCGCGGGCGCGGTCGTGGCGGACAATGTGCCGGACCATGCGCTGATGCTCGGCGTCCCGGCGCGGCGCTGCGGCTGGGCGTGCGAATGCGGCGAGCTTTTGAAAAATGGACTGAACTGCCCCAAATGCGGCCGGAAATACCGCGAGGGCGAAAACGGACTTACGGAGGTAAAGGACTAATGCAATTTCGTGATCTGCAAAAGCAGTATGAGGTTTTGAAGCCGGAGATGGACGCTGCCATGACCGCTGTGGCGTCCGGCGCGCATTTCATCAGCGGCGAGCAGGTGAAAGTGCTCGAAGAGCGTCTTGCCGCCTATGTCGGACGCAAGCACTGCATCACCTGCGGCAACGGCACCGACGCGCTGGAGCTGTGCATGATGGCGTGGGGCGTCGGCCCCGGCGACGCCGTGTTCGTACCGGACTTCACGTTCTTCGCCTCGGGCGAGGTCGTTTCCTCCGTGGGCGGCACGCCGGTATTCTATGATGTCTGCGCCGATACGTTCAATGCGGACGCGAAAAGTCTTGAGGCGGCCATCGAAGCCGTTATTGCGGAAGGAAAGCTCACGCCGAAGGCCGTGGTGGACGTCGATCTCTTCGGCTTGCCCGCAGACCATGAGGCGGTCGCCGCCGTGTGCAAAAAGCACGACCTGCTCTTCCTGGAGGACGCGGCGCAGGGCTTCGGCGGCATGCTGCACGGCAAGCGCAACGGCGCTTTCGGCGACGCGGCATGCACGTCCTTCTTCCCCGCGAAGCCCCTCGGCTGCTACGGCGACGGCGGTGCGGTGTTCACCGACTCCGACGAAACGGCGGCCATGATCCGCTCCCTCTGCGTCCACGGCAAGGGCTCTTTTAAATACGACAATGTCCGTATCGGCATGAACTCCCGTCTCGACACGATCCAGGCGGCGATCCTGCTCGTGAAGATGGACGCCCTTGAAAAGTACGAGCTCGCGGACGTGAACGCGGCAGCGGCCATGTACAACGAAGCGCTTGCCGGTATCCCGGCGATCCTGCCGGTCGTTCCGGAGGGCTGGTATTCGAGCTGGGCGCAGTATACGCTCCGGCTGCGCAGCCGGGAGGAGCGCGACAGCGTGCAATCGGAGCTCAAAGCGCAGGGCATCCCCACCATGGTGTATTACCCGAAGCCGATGCACACCCAGCAGGCGTTCGACGGCTTGAAGCAGTACATTCCCTGCCCGGTGACGGAGGAGCTGTGCGCCACGGTGCTGAGCCTCCCGATGCATCCGTATCTCACGCGCGAGACGGTGCAGACCGTCGCCGACGCGCTGCGCCGCGCCCTGAAATAAAGGAAAAACGAAAAATATCCGCCGCATTCCATCGGAATGCGGCGGACGATTTTATTTAAGAAAACTTTGCGGCAAGAGAAGAGAAGTTCACCAGCCCTGCGAGCAGCCAGCAGACTGCGGCGGCCGGCAGCGCGGTCACGGCGTCGATGACCATGTGCTGCTTGACCAGCATCGTCGATGCGACGATCGCAAGCGACCACACAACGATCACCAGCCGCAGCCACAGCGGCAGCATGGGCGCGGCGAGCGCGGCAAATGCGAAGAGGAACGACACCGAGCAGTGCACGCTCGGCGCGCAGTTGAGAAAGCGGTGGTTTGCGCCATACACCGTACCGATGACGAAGCCGGTCAGCCCCTTCTTCGGCGGTACGGGGCGTTCAAACGTCGTCGGGTAGATAAGATAAATGATGTTGCTCAAAAGCTGGTCAATGCTGTGCGCGAGCATGTATTTGAGACAGAGCTCCGGCGCAACGATGTTGAGCAGTGCCGGCACGCCGAGCAGCAGCACGAACCAGGAGCTGTAAATATAGATCCATCCGGGATGGAACGGAATGCGCTCGTCGAGCGCGCCGCCCACGGTGTGCGGCTCGCCCTCAAGATACTGCGAGCCGAAATATGTGACCAGATGAAAAACCATCATCCCTGCCCAGAGCAGGAAGAAAACGTCCCAGCGAATGAGAACCACCCCATAACGGAAGAATTTACAATATACCACATTATATAGCAATTTTTCCGCTTTGCAACCCGGAACGCTGCTAAAAAACTGCAACAGATTTTTGAATTTGTCACATATGTAGATTATCTATCGGTCCGCGGGAACATCCCGGTCGAGAAACTGCCAGAACGTCCAGCGGTGCGCGCGCACGCCGTAGCGCAGCTCAAAGCACCGCAGCTGTCCGCCCAGCAGCGCCAGACAGTCGAACCGGATCGATTCCACGCCCATGAGCCGGATCTCCTCCCGGCGGCGGATCTGACGGATGCGCACCGTGACGCGCTCTCCGCTTTCTGTTTCCAGCCGGAACCGCGCCGGGGAAAGCTCCCCGTCCGGCGAGCATACGGCGATCATCTCCAGAGGCATATTCAGCGCGTCCATACCGAAAAATTCTCCTTACAAGCGATTAATTGTATTATAATTCGCTTTATAAGCGAAATCAAGCGGTAACTTTTCGCTTTATAAGAGAAAAAGGCTTGCGTTTTTTGGCAGTACCCTATATATTGTAGATAGAAGATTTCAGACCCACAGGAAGGAGAACGCCCATGGACGACAACAGCTTCGGCGCGCGTCTGGCGGCGGCGCGGCGCGCCGCGGGATACAACCAGACGGAGGTGGCAAAATACATCACCGAGGCGGGCTTCCCGGTGCGGACGCAGGCGGTGAGCAAGTGGGAGCGCGGCACAACGCTGCCGAGCGCCCGTCAGCTTGTGGAGCTCTGCCGTCTCTATCATATCCGGGATGTCGTCGCGGCGTTTGCGCCCGCGGAGGAGCGGCGCGCCGTGCGGACGCTGCCGCTCTATCGGCTGGCGGTATCCGCCGGTACGGGTGAGCTGCTCGACGGGACGGATTACGACACCGTCGAGGTCGGCGACGAGGTATCGCCGAACGCGGACTTCGGCGTGCGCATTGCCGGAGACAGCATGGAGCCGCGCTTTGTTCACGGGCAGATCGTCTGGGTGCACCGCCAGGAGACGCTCCGCTCCGGAGAGATCGGCGTGTTCCTCTATAACGGCGCGGGGTACTGCAAGCGGCTCGAGCACGCGCCGGGGCGCGTGGAGCTTGTGTCGCTCAACCCGCGGTATGCCCCCATCCGTGTGGCGGAGGGGGACGAGCTGCGCATATTTGGGCGTGTCGTCGGCTGACTTGCAATTCCGGCGCGGCTCGGTTATAATACCAAAGATATCCATGCGATTATTTAAAAGAAAAAGGAGTCCGGCTTATGCAACTCACGGCTCTGGCGCTGTGGCTGAATACGGCCTTCGCGGGCTTTGACGAAGCGGTCGCAACCGCGATCCATCAGCTCTACGTCGCCGCCGGGTGGTTCTTCACCCCGTTCCTCTCGTTCATTTCGCTCCTCGGTAAGGGCGGTATCTTCCTCATCCTGCTCTCGATCGCGCTGATGCTTTTCCGCAAAACGCGGCGGTACGGCACAACGATGCTGCTCGCGCTTGCCATCGGCGCTTTGGTAACAAACGTCTGCTTTAAACCGCTCGTCGCCCGGCCCCGCCCGTATACGCACGACGGCAGCATTTTCCAGCAGTATTGGGAAATGCTCGGCAAGCACACCGAAAGTGACAAAAGCTTCCCCTCGGGCCATATGACCGCGGCAATGGCGGCCTCGCTTGCGGTGTTCCTCCGCGGCAACAAAAAGGTCAGCTGGACGGCGCTGCTGTTCGCGCTCGCCATGGGCGTTTCGCGCATTTATCTCAGCGTGCACTACGCTACCGACGTGCTCGGCGGCGTGATCACCGGCTCGATCGGCGGCTTTGCCGGATACGCGATCTCCAACCGTATTCCGGAGAGCTTCTATACCGCCGACTTCCGGGACTATATCGATAAGCTCAAAGCGAAGAAAACCGGCGGCAAAGGCGCAAGCCGGAGCGCCGCGGCAGCTGCAGCGGCCGAACCGGGCGACGGCCGCCGCCGCACTCTTGTGATCGATGGGGCGAACTTCTCCACGATGGACGGCCTGTTCCGCGAGTTCAACCGTCTCTTTGACGTAGGACCGGACGAGGCTGTGCACAGCCTTGACGCGCTCAACGATCTGCTCGGCGGCGGCATCGGCAAGATCCCGGCGGGCGCGCGGCTGCACATCCGCTGGCTCAACTCCGAAAAGAGCCGCGAGGACTTCGGCTACGGTGCCACGGTGCTCTACTATGAAAAACTCCTGCGCCGCTGCCACCCGAACAACCGCCCGCGCATGGAGGCGCTGCTCGCCGAAGCGCGCCGGGGCGAGGGCGAAACGCTCTTTGAAAAGCTCGCCGCGCTTATCGCCCGCACCGACACGGGGCATGACTGCACGCTTTCTCTGGAATAAAATTACCAATATAACCAAAGCGCCCTCCGCGATTGACGGCATACAAGAGCTGTCGATCCCGGCGGGCGCTTTTTTATTCCATGGTGTATGGAAGATAAATTTTTAAATCCAGATTGCGTTGGTGGGTGAATACCGAACCCATTGCCATCTGCTCATTTCGTTCGCAGATGGCGCTGTAGAGCTGATGGTGGAGCTGATAGGGATGATCCTTGGAGAAGCGGGGTGTTCCCGACTGGGTGCGGTCGAAAAAGCTCTTGTAAGTGAGCCATACCTGCTGGATGATACGCACACGGTTAATCTGCCATGCATTGATGAGGTATGGATTCCGGCACATTTTGCTCAGCTGGTCGTGGAACGCCATCTCCACGTCTACAAACCGGCGGATGTCGTCGTCTCCCGGTGCAGCGGTAAGATCAATTTGACGGAATCCATCCAGCAGTCTGCCTAACTCGGCGAGATCGTCCTCGGTAGCGCATTTCGTGGCGAGCTTTACGGTGAACGGTTCCAGCATCTCCCGGAAAATCACAATGTCGTGCAGTGTTTCCATGGTCGGTTTGGCGGCAATGTAACGGTTATGCTCGTCCAGCGAGATCCAGTTTTCCTTGCGCAGACATTCCAGTGATTTAATCACTGTTGTGCGGCTGAGATCCAATGCATTTGCGAGCGGATAAACGTTAATGACCGTTTTCGGCGCGATGCGGTCGTTGGCAAGAAAAATCTGCAAAGCTGCGTTCAAATTTTCATAGGCAAAGGCAAAGGGCTTTTGCTCCTGCTGCTCCTGAAAAATATCAATCAATCGCTTTTCCCGCATGAGCCTTTTCTCCATTTCTTTTGTCATTGCCTTTTTTGAGATGCAATTTGTCATAAATTGCTAGCGAAATGACGGCCAAAAGCATAATAAATCGAAAATGATGTAGCGAAAACGACGAAAATTAAAACAGATTGCACTTTTTTGGGGCAATCTGCTCCAGCTTCGTTTTAATTATACTTAACCATACGGCTTTGGAATTGTCAACTTGAAAAGGAGGTTTCCTCATGGGAAAAATCGTTGTGGACATGAGCATATGCAAAGGCTGCGGCTACTGTGTGCAGTTTTGTCCCGCCCACGCCATCCGTATAGGCGACAAGCGAAACACAAGCGGCTATGGGAATCATTGCGCCGAACCGGTGGAAGGAGCCAAGTGCGTCGGCTGTGCGGTCTGCGCCATTGTGTGTCCGGACACGGCGATCACGGTATACAAGGAATAAGAGAAAGGACGGTTTTGCTATGGAACAGAAACGAAAGCTTGTTCTGATGGGGAACGACGCGGTAGGCGAAGCGGCTCTGCGCTGCGGCTGCACGTTTTTCGCCGGCTATCCGATTTCACCGCAGACGCAGATTCTGGACTATCTGGCGCGGGAAATGCCGAAGCGCGGCTGCACCTTTCTTCAGGCAGACAGCGAGCTTGGCGCGATCAACATGGTCATTGGCGCTTCCATCGCGGGCGCGAGAGCGCTTACGGTTTCCTCTAGCACAGGACTGGCGCTGATGTATGAGGCGTTTGCCGCAGCAGCAGACGGCGAGTTTCCCATGGTGATCATGGATGTGACGCGGGAAGGCGCGGCGCAGACCGGCATCAAGGCGTCGCAGAGTGATTACAATATGCTGACAAAATCTTTCGGCGACGGCGGACTTCGCGTGCCAGTGCTGACGCCTTCTACGGTGCAGGAGCTGGCAGAGCTTGTCGGCTTGGCGTTTGATATGGCGGATCGTTATCGCACCCCGGTCGTGATCATGACCGAGCCGACTACGGCGCAGACCATCGAGGCGGTCGATTTCGACCGCGTCATGCCGGACAAGCATTACGACAAAACGCCATATACGCCGTCCGGACGCGATACCCGCCCCATTCCCGGTTCACTGTATGTACAGGATAGTCCGCACCACTTCGGCACCGAACTCGGACCGGAGACGATGAACATCTATAATATGCGTCATTTCCAGGCTCTTGCTGATAAACATGAGGAAATCGGCAGAAAGGAAATGATCTGCGAAGAGTACATGATGAACGACGCGGAATATGTCATCGCTGCGTTCGGCGCTCCTGCCCGTTACGGAATCGACGCCGTCCGCGAGCTTCGTGCGGAAGGTTGGAAAGTCGGTCTGATCCGTCCGGTCATGATCTCTCCGTTCCCGGAAAAAGTGTTCGCCAGACTTGACCCGGAGCGGATCAAAGGCATTCTCGCGGTGGAAATGTGCATCCCCAAGGCTTTCTACCACGACGTCCGGGAGTTCGTCCCCGATGCGATCCCGGTCTGGAGTTGTGCGACCGCCGGCGGAATCATCGCCGATTGCGACAGGATCGAAGAAGCGTTCCGTGCCTGTGCCGGCCGCGGTTAAGGGAGGAAGAAAAAATGGAAATGAAAGCTGTGTATTCCCGCCCCAAATATCTCCGCCCCATGCTTACGTATTACTGCGCCGGCTGCCAGCACGGCATCGTATCCAAGCTGCTGACGGAGCTGGCGGAGGAGATGGACATTGCCGGAAACCTTGCCGTGTGCTACGGCATCGGATGCTATGTCGCAGGACTAATGAATGTGGATCTTGATATGTTTCCGGCACTTCACGGACGCGGCTGTGCCGTAGCGACCGGCTTCAAGCGCTGCCGCCCGGAACAGCTCGTCATCACTTATCAGGGGGACGGCGACTGCGCGTCAATCGGTTTGGGCGATACCTTACAGGCAGCAGCACGCGGCGAAAACATCACCACCATTATGGTAAATAACCAGAACTACGGCTGTACCGGCGGACAGCTTGCTCCGACGACGCCGCTGGGTATGGTCACCAATACCTCGCCCTACGGGCGGAGCGTAGAAGCGCAGGGGTACCCCATCCATATGGCAGAACTGGTTGCGCAAATGGATGGCTGCCGCTTTGCCGCCCGCGGCGCACTGACGACGCCGGCACAGATTCGCAAGTCCAAGGAATATCTCCGCCGCGCCATTACATTGCAGCAGCAGGGACAGGGCTACACGTTCGTGGAGCTTCTCAGCGCCTGCCCCTCTACGTACAAGGTCCCCTTTGATCAAGTGCGGGAGTTTCAGGAGAAAAACGTGTTCCCAATCTTCGATCAGGGCGTTTTCAAGGACGAGTAAAGGAGAACGGCGATGGAAAAAACGTTTTTTATTTCCGGCATCGGCGGGCAGGGCGTGCAGGTTCTCTGCAAAGCCCTCGCCACGGTTGTGGATGAATGCGGAATGAATATGTGCCTGTTCCCGTGGTATCAGGGGCAGCGCCGTGGCGGCGCGACGTTCGGCAGACTCATCATTTCCGACGAACGTGTGGGGGCACCGGAAAAGCGCCACTATGATGTTTGTGTATATCTTGACCCGGCGTCTCTGCGGGATTATGCGGATAAACGCCGGAAAGGCGGTCTTGTCATCGTCAACAGCGACCTTATGGAGCTTCCGGATTTCGACGATGTTACCGTGGTCAGCGCTCCGTTTTCCTCGACGGCGGAATCTGCGGGCAACGAGCGCAGCTTCAATCTGGTCGTCGGCGGTTTTCTCGCGGCGTATACGAAGATTGTCCCGGAAGAGAAGCTCCGCCGGGCGCTGCTAGAAAAAACGGCAAGAAACGAACAGCAGGCGGAGCTGTATGGTCGTGCCTTTGATATGGGCGTGGAGCTGGCGGAATCCGATAGCGGGAACTGAAACAGGAGGCGAGTATATGCTGGACAAGCTGTTCAAACCACAGAGCGTCGCGCTCATCGGCGCGAGCGACCGCCCCGGCTCTTTCGGCTGCGACGCGGCGAAAAGCCTTATAAAAAGTCAAGAGAAGCTGAGGTTTTATTTCATCAACCAGCGCAAAAGTGAAATATTCGGTATCCGGACTTATCCGTTGCTGGCGGAATTGCCGGAGGTTCCGGAGCTTGTGCTGATCGCGACTCCGGCATCGACGGTAAACGGACTCATCCACGACGCGGCACAGCGCGGCGTGCACGACTTCATCGTCTACTCCAGCGGCTTTGCGGAAGATCACCGCTGCAACGGCGAGCAGATGGAGCGGGAGCTGGAAGCGCTTGCCGGAGAGTACGGGCTGCGCATCGTCGGACCAAACTGCTGCGGAATATTCAACAACTCGGACGGACTTTCCCTCTGGGGTAGTACGGGGAACTATCAGCTCGGTCGCGAACGCGGCACGGCGGTTCTCGGCCATTCCGGCGGATATACCATGGGCGGCATGGATCGTCCGTGGGTGGGTATCACGTATGGTGTCTCTGGCGGCAACGGCAGCATCGTCTCACAGGAGGAATTGGCGGAATATTGCGTGGACGACCCGGAAACGAAGCTCCTGTGTATGTACATGGAGGGAATAAAGAAGCCGGAGGTCGTGTACCGGCTTTTCAAAAAATGCATTGACCGGAAGGTTCCGTGCGTTGTTCTCAAATCCGGGCGGAGCCGTAAGGGCGCGATCTCAGCATCCTCGCATACCGGGAATCTGGCAGGCTCCTATGAATCCTTCCGTGCCGTGTTCGATAAGTACGGCGTCCTCTCTCCTGACGGGGTAGAGGAATACTACGGTCTGGAATCGGTGCTGGATACGCTCAAAGGTAATCTCCCACGCAGCAACCGGTTTGCCATTGTCTGCCGGTCCGGCGGTGAAGCGACCATGAGCGCCGATCTTGCGGAGCGGCACGGGCTGTTTCTCCCGGATATTACGCCGGACACGCAGAGCCGGATCAACGCTATGATGCCGGATTTCGGTACGGCGAAAAACCCGCTGGACATGACAGCTGGACTGCTGGGCGATCCGGTGAAGCTGAGTGCAACGCTCAATCTGCTTGCAGAGGATCCGAACATCGACGCGATGATCGTGGCGTTCGATTTTGCCGAACTGGATTTGGACCTCGGCTACGACATGAACACCTTCCTTGGAAATCCCGTGCTGGAATGTGCGGCAAAGCATCCGGATGTGCCGATCTTTGTCATGCCGCAGTATGAGCAGAAGCGCAATCTGGATTGGCGCATGAAGCTCCGGGCGGCGGGCGTGCCGATTCTTCCTCCGGCGGAAATCGGCTATAAGCTGATCGGGACGCTGATTCGATTCATGGAATACGATCCGTCGGCGCATCGGCTGGAATGGGCTGTGCCGGACCGCTATCCGGAAAATGCAAAACCAATGTCGGAGTATGACAGCAAACGGGAGCTTTCTTGTGCCGGGATTCCCGTTCCCGAGCAGACTGTCGTGCGAAGCGCGGAAGAGCTGCGCGATGCGTGCCGAGTGTTCAGCTACCCGCTGGTGCTGAAAATCAACTCTCCCGACATTCTCCACAAAACGGAGGCGGGCGGCGTCCGGCTGAATATCCGCACGCCGGAGGAAGCTTGGGAAGCCTATGACGGCATACTCTCCGCCTGCCGGGCGTATGCGCCCAATGCACGGTTGGACGGCGTTCTTGTGCAGAAAATGGCGCCGAGCGGCGCAGAGGTCATTCTCGGCGTGAAAAATGACCGGCAGCTTGGACCGCTGCTGCTGGTTGGTCTCGGCGGCGTGTTCGTGGAGGTTTTCCGCGACACCGCTCTGATTCCCTGCCCAATCTCACTGGAGGAAGCCCACGCGCAGCTGAAAAAACTCCGCAGCTATAAGCTCCTTACCGGCTATCGCGGCAGCACACCGTTGGATACCGATGCTCTCGCGGAGCTGATGGTCAAGGTCTCTGAGTACGCCGCCGCCAACAAAAACACCCTCAAGGAAATGGACATCAACCCGGTATACGTATACGAAAAAGGCGAAGGTCTCTGCGTAATCGATGCGCTCATTGTTAAGGAATGATGCGGGAAAAGAAAACCCGCGTTAAAAAATTATGGGAGGGCAACACAATGAAAAACGCGAAAAACGGAGCATCCTTAGGCGCAATCATCGGCGTAGCATTTGCTTTTATGACTACATTCTTCGGCGGCGGATGGGCGACGGGCGCTCAGACCGGTGCATATGCGACGCAGCACGGCTGGACTGCAATCTGGGCGCCGCTGCTGGGCGTTGCTGGTATCTGCGCCGTGGGTTGGGTTATTGTGGAAATGGGTCGTCTGTACAATGTCTGGAACTACGGCGACTTCATGGAGCGCTTTTACGGCTCGAAAATCGTTAAGGTCATTTTCGACGTGATCCAGCTTTGCAGTATGCCGATCTCCTTCTCCGTGTGCACGGCGACGTTCGGTAGCACCATGTCGCAGGCCTGCGGCGGTTCGGTTCTGATGTGGACGATCGTATTCGCCATTTTGATCCTTGCTAGCGTTATCTGGGGTACCGCGATTGTCAATAAGCTCGCCACCGTCATGGGTACGGCGATTCTAATCCTCCTTACAGTTATCTTCTTTTCCATCGTCTCGAACGGGGGAAGCTCGGTCGTTAATGAGATGATCTCCGAGCGTGTCATGTACACGAGCTATAAGGAAGCCATCTGGTGGGGCGGTGTGAAATTCACGATGCTCACCTCCGGTTTGGCACTGTCGGTGCTGCCGTGCTATGAGCCTTTGCAGACCCGTAAGGATGTCACCAAAACTAGCCTATTTGCTTTCCTGTTCTGCGGTCTTTTCTGCATCATCGTCTGCTTCAACGTCATGTCCGGTATGCCTGAGGCGATCAAAAATTCCGTCCCGATGATGTATGTCATCGAAAAATACAATCTCCAGTGGCTCCGTCCCATCTATGTGATTATCGTGGATCTTGCCGTTCTGACGACGGCGAACGCCATGTGCAACGGCTACGGCCGCCGCTTCATGAACTTCAGCTTCCTCAAAGGCTGGAAGGCGAAGGACATGACAAAGATGATAATTATCAGCTCCATCATCATTGTTCTGGGCGCTGCCATCGGTATGCTCGGTCTGAACTGGATCTTCTATAAAGCATATAACTGGGTTGCCTTTATGAACACGCCGCTCGTCGCGCTTGGAATTCCTGTCGTCGGCATTGCCAAGCTTATCCAGATCCACCGCCGCGGCATCAGTATCGAACGCGGTTCTCTGGCGGACAAGCCCTCCTGGTATATGTTCAAGAAACAGTAAAGAACCGTTCGGAACCATTTACCGCAGCCGAAACAGAAAGGAGCTTTTCATGCAGGAATACACTCTGGCGCAAAACCGGTGGTATGGAGACGAGCCAACTACGATCTCCCTGCCAGACGACTGGGATGTGCAGTTTCTTTCCTCGCGGGGCGACGAGCGCAGCGCATTGTCCGCCGAACAGATCCGCGAGCGCTTCCGGCACCCCGTAGGAAGCAGAACCATCCGTGAGCTGGCAGAAAATGCGGAGCAGGTCGTCATTGTGTTTGACGACCTGACCCGGGGAACGCCGGTACAGCCAATCGCCGAAGCGGTTCTGGAGGAGCTGCACGCCGCGGGTATTCCGAAAAACCACATCCGGTTTATCTGCGGCACGGGTCTGCACGGGGCGCACTCCCGCAACGACTTTGCCCGAAAGTTGGGCGAGCGGATCATCCGGGAATACGCGGTTTTTAATCACAATCCCTATGATAATTGCGCCGAGGTAGGCTTCACGCCGAACGGGATCCGTGTCAGTCTCAACCGCGAGTTTCTCTCGTGCGATCTGAAAATCGCCATCGGCGGCGTTGTGCCGCATCCGCTCAACGGCTTCGGCGGCGGCGGAAAGATCATCATGCCGGGCATCGCCTCCGCGGAGACGATCAACGGAACCCATGCTACCAAGGTCAAAAGCTCCATGTCAGGAGGGAAAAATCCTCTTGCCGGAAGCGGCAACCTGTCGGACGATTCCTTCCGTTCCGAAGTGGAGGCGTGCTGCTGCCTGTCCGGACTAAATGTCGTGTGCGACGCGCTGCTCAATACCCGCTGCGAAATGTGGGAACTTGTCGTGGGCGACCCGCTGGAGGCGTATTATGAGGCGGTGCGGCGTGCTGACGGTATGTACGGCGTGAAGCTCAGCGGACAAAAGAATGTTGTTATTGCCAATGCCAATGCCAAGGCGAGCGAAGCGGGTATCGCCATGTACACCGGTATGATGGCGCTTCAGCCGCCCTGCGGTGATCTTGTGCTGGTAGACTTCACGCCGGGACAGTGCGTCCACTTCGGAAGCGGACCGATGGGCTTTCTGCCGGATATGGGCGGTCGTGCCTACAGCGGCATCCGGGACAGAATCCCGCTTATGAAGCGATTGATCGTCTATTCGCCGTATCCGGACTATACCAGCGCCTGCTGGTTCTGCAAACCGGAACAGATGATCTGGTGCGAAACGTGGGATGAGGTACTTGCGCTGATTTCCGATAACGGACCGGGTACCACCGCCGCGATTTTCTCCGATGCAACCATACAATACATAGAACACGAATGAATAACACATCGTCCCATGGACGGAAAGGAGCAACCCTATGAGAAGCGATATTATGAAGAACGGCACAGAGCGCACTCTTTCCCGACTGCTGATGCAGGCAGGCGGACTTACCAAAGAACAGGTCAGCAAGCCGCTGATCGGCGTCATCGGGTCCTATACCAACCTCTTCACCGGTCATGCGCTGCTAGACCGGATCAGCAACTGGGTGCAGGAGGGCATCCTGATGGCAGGGGGCACCCCGGCGGTGTCCAACACGATCGCCTTGTGCGACGGCATGGCGGAAAATACGCCGGGTATGCGCTACCCGCTGCCCAGCCGCGATATTATCTGTAATTCCGTTGAAGCGTTCGTAGAGGGGCATTCACTGGACGGTCTCGTGTGCATCGCCAACTGCGACAAGATCGTTCCCGGCATGCTGATGGCCATCATGCGCCTGAACATCCCTGCTATCTTTATTTCCGGCGGTCCCTCGGCTCCTCCCGAGAACGGCTATGACGACGGCAAAGCGTTTGCCGATCTCATGAGCGCCGCGGCGCTGGGCGTCGATGCAATCACCAACGAAATGCAGAACAATACCTGCGGACCCTGCCCGGGCTGCAACTGCGGTATGGGTACGGCGGTCTCCATGCAGTTCCTCTCGGAAGTCATGGGTCTTGCGCCCATGGGCAACGGCACCGTTCCCACGTACTACAACGACCGCACTTACATGGCAAAATGGACCGGTCAGCGCATTGTGGAGATGGTCCGGGAGGATCTCAAGCCCCGCGACATCGTCACGCGGGAGACGTTCAAAAATGCCTTGCGCGTTGATATGATGATGGGCTGCTCCACCAACACCGCGCTCCACCTGCCTGCAATCGCCGCAGAGGCGGGCTACAGTCTGACGCTTGAGGATTTCCGCCGTGCCAGCCGTTCCACGCCGCAGATCGTCAAGCTCTATCCGAGCAACAACCCGCACTCCGTAGAGGACTTCCGCCGCGCCGGAGCGCTCGCCGCGGTCATTCGTCAGGGCATCGATGCCGGATACATCAACGGCAGTACCGGCACCATCTACGGCAAAACTCTGGATGAGATGACCAAGGATGCCAAGGTCAAAAATGCCAATGTAATCCATCCCTTTGATAATCCGTACTATAAAGAAGGCGGTCTTGCCGTTCTTCGCGGCAATCTTGCACCGGACGGCTGCGTCATCAAGACCGGCGGCGTTGTTCCGGAAATGCTGGAGCATACCGGTCGTGCCGTCTGCTACGACAGCGAAATTGCCTTCTATGACGAAGTTGTTGCCGGCAAGAGCCGTCTGATGCCCGGCGACTGCGTCGTCATCCGTTACGAAGGACCTGTGGCGGGACCCGGTATGCGCGAAATGCTGACCGCAACGCACATGGTACGCAGTCTCGGTCTTTCCAGCACCGTATCTCTCATCACAGACGGACGCTTCTCCGGCGGTTCTGTCGGCGGCGTGATCGGTCACGTTTCGCCGGAAGCCTGCAAGGGCGGCCTGATCGGTCTCATCGAGGACGGCGACATCATCGAGTACAGCATTCCTAAGGGAACCATTGAGTTGAAAGTCGATGAAGCGACGCTCGCGGAGCGCCGTGCCAAGTGGGTCTGCCCGCCGCCAAAATTCAAAACCGGTCTGCTTGCCCAGTATGCGGCTCTGGCAGCGCCCGCCCCGCTCGGCGCCCGCATGATCGGCGATATGAGCAGTCTGGACGATCTTGTGCCGGTTGATTTCTGATTATCTGAATCATCCTTTATCTCTGCTCCTCCGGCAATGCTGGAGGAGCAGAAAAATCTTTCCATATGCGGCGCAGAGTCCGCCCATTGACCGCCGTAGTTCATCCGTGAGGAGGAAACACTTATGCACCCGGAGAAAAAACTGTGGCTCCATTTTCTCCCTGTTCTCACCGCTGCGGTCGTGATCACGCTGCTGAGTATGATCACCAGCGTCGGCATACCGTATATCACGGATTCGTTCGGTCTGACCAGCCGTCAGGCTCCGTGGATCAATACGGCAGGTACGATGGCGAGCGCCATTCTTGCACCACTGCTCGGCTGGGTAGGGGACCGCCGCGGCGTACGGATGCAGCTCCAAATCGGCATTCTCTGTGCGGCGGTGTCCAACCTTATCTGCGCCTTTACCGACAGCTTTTTGATTTTCTGTCTGGGACGCTTTCTTGGCGGGATCAGTCTCGCCGCCGCGCTTCCCGCGGCAATGAAGTATATCTCGCTCCAATTCCCGGAAGAAAAAAAGGTGGGCGGATTTGCCGTGCTGGCGGCGTGCATTTGTATTGGCTCGGGGCTTGGACCGGCAATCGTCGGGCTAGCGCTCTCAAAAATTGTGTGGAGAAATCTCTTTCTTCTCAGTGAAATTCCGCTAGTGCTGCTTGGTCTGTGCGTCTGGCTCAGCGTTTCCGGCCCGTATGGAGAACCGCGGCGCAGCAAGCCGGATGTTGCCGGTATGATGTTGCTCTTTTTCGGCGTTGGTGCGCTGCTGGCACTTTTAACGCTTACAACGCAATACTCATGGAACGGCATTCTTCTCCCGGCGCTGCTTGCGGTAAGTCTTATATGTCTGGCATGCTTCTACCGGAGGGAAAAGAAAACTCCGGAACCGGTGCTGGATGTTTCGCTGCTGACAAACCGGCGCTTTATTATCCCGGCGCTTACTGGCTTTTTCATTTACGGCGTAAAATGCTATTGCTGTACCGCCGTTCCGTATTACTTTACTCAGGGACTTCATCTCCCGTCCACGGTTTCCGGGAGTTGGTTGACAGTGTACTTTCTGTCAGGGTTTCCGCTCTCGCTAGGGCTGAATCGAATCAACCGCCGTTTTACGACGCGAGCGTTGGCGGTGTTCGGGTCGGCGACATGGTTGGTAAGCGTGGGGATGCTAGTTTTGTCCTCGGCAGATACGCCGCTTTGGGTCTTCTTCCTGTCCGCCGTGATTTCCAGTGTCGGCATTGCCATCCTTGGCGGCATGCCCAACGCCTGTGCGCTGAAAACCGTACCGGCGGAGCGATCTGGCGCGGCATCCGGCGCGATTTCCACCATCTCCAATCTGGGTGCTGCCATGATCTCTGCTGTGCTGATCCCTCTTTTGAGCGTGATAGACAGCCGCGGAGGCGTGCCCGACTATGCCGCCTCCTTTCCCAAAACCTCTCTTATTATGCTGGGGATTCTTGCAGTGTGCTTCTTCCTCACATTTTTCTTCCCGGTAAGCAAAAACTCCGGCATACCGGAGACAAAGGAATGTGACGAACTATGATCGTTGAAAAGCTCGTCGTCGGTTTTTTGAAAACCAATTGCTATATCGTATATTCGCCCGATAACCGCGGCTGCGCCGTGATCGACCCCGGCGGGGAAAGCCGCCGCATTTGCGCGGATCTGGAGAAGCGTGGGCTGACGCCCGACGTCATTTTATTGACGCACGCTCACGCCGACCATGTGCGCGGACTGTGGCACCTGTATGAAAAAACTGGGGCGTGTGTGTACGTTCACGCGGGGGAATTGGACGCAAGGATCAACATAGGTCCTTTCCGCTTCGTTCCACCGCCGAAAACACAGTATGTCTGTGAAGGCAGCACGATCTGCGCCGGATCGCTGCGCTTTTCGGTGCTGGAATGCCCGGGACATACGCCCGGCAGCGTGGTGTATCGGTGTGAGGATACGCTTTTTACCGGCGACACCCTTTTACATATGGGAAGCGGACGCGTCGATTATCCATGCAGCTCCCGCGAGGATATGATAGCCTCTCTTACCCGCCTGCGCGATCTTTCCGGCGATTACCACATCTGCCCCGGACACGGAGAAGAAACGACGCTTGACGATGAACGTCCGCACAATCCCGCTCTGCTGCCCGATTCCAGATATTTTGATCCTCCCGACGAATGGGAAGAAGAGCTACTATAAAAAACCGGCTTTCCCGTACAAATGCGGCGAAAGCCGGTTTTGCATCCTTGTGGATTATGCCGCTTTTCATTTTCGGCGGCGTGGAGTATAGTATCTGCGCGAAATCCAAAGGAGTTTTCTGCATGGAAAGACAGTTGACGGAAGGCCGTCCGTTCGGCGTGCTGCTGCGGTATGCGCTGCCAGTGCTCGGCGGAAACCTCTTCCAGCTTTTCTATACGCTTGCCGACACGGTCATCGTCGGCAAAACGCTCGGCGCGGACGCGCTCGCCGCCGTCGGCTCCACAGGCATCATCAGCTATTTCGTCCTATGCTTCGTGCAGGGACTTACCGGCGGCTTCGGTATCTGCCTGGGCCAGTGCTGCGGCGCAGGGGATGAGACCGGCATGCGCCGGAGCGCTGCGGTGTCGTGGACGCTCTCGGCGGTATTTACGCTGCTTCTCACGCCGCTCGTGTGCCTGCTCGCCCAGCCGGTGCTCGGCTGGATGCAGACGCCGGAGGACATCTTCGCCGACGCCTATGCCTATCTCTTCGTGATACTGCTCGGCACCGGCGCGACGGTTTTTTATAATATCATTTCCTATATGCTCCGTGCGCTCGGCGACAGCCGCACGCCGCTCGTCTTCCTCGTGCTCTCGTCGCTGCTTAACATCGGGCTGGACATTCTCTTCATCGTCCCGTTCCATATGGGCGCTGCGGGCGCGGCATGGGCGACAGTGCTCAGCCAGCTCCTCTCGGCGATCCTCTGCACGATCGTCGGGCTGCGGAAGTATCCGGTGCTCCGCCCGCGCCGGGCGGACTTCGCGGGGAGCAGGATCGCCGCGGCGCGCCATCTGCGCGTCGGGTTTCTCATGGGCTTTCAGATGTCCGTGATGTGCATCGGACAGCTCGTTGTACAGGCGTGCGTCAACAAGCTCGGAACGGCGGCGGTGGCGGGCTATACCGCCGCGACAAAGGTCGATCAGCTCTCGGTGCTCGTCAATACGGCGTACCAGATCGCCATTTCGGGCTATGTCGCGCAGAACTATGGGGCGCACCGCTTCGACCGCATCCGTGAGGGCGTCCGCGCCTCGCTCATTCAGCTCGAGAGTGTCAACGTCCTCATGTGCGCGGCGATGCTGCTCGCGCGGCGCGCGGTCGTCTCGCTCTTCATCGACGCGCCGACCGAGGAGGTCATCTCCTATGCCGGCGGGTATCTAACCGTTGTCGCGCCGTTTTACGTCGTGCTCGGGCTTCTTATCGTTTACCGTTCCGCAGTGCAGAGCATGGGCAACAGTACCGCGCCGTTTCTCGCCTGCGTCGTTGAGCTGGTGATGCGCATCAGCGGCGCGCTGGGACTTGCGCGTGTGCTTGGCTATACGGGCGTGTGCTTCTCTTCGCCGCTTGCCTGGATCGGCGCCACGGCGCTGCTCATCCCGTTTTACAGGCGCGAAATGCGCAAAGGGAAGAATATTGCCGCATAAAAGAGAAAAGAGCGTCCACCATGCGGCAAAGCCGTATGGAAGGACGCTCTTCTGCTGTTACTGACTTTCTTTCAGAAGCTCCTCCGGCGTTGTGCCGAAGAGCTTTGCAAGCGCAATGAGGTTCGCCGTGCTTGGATCGGATGCGCCGCTCTCCCACTTGGAGACCGCCTGCCGGCTGACGCCCAGCGCCTCCGCCACAAACTCCTGCGTCATTTTGCACTCCGTCCGGCGGCGCTTCAATACCTCGCCGAGCGATCGGGCGCTCGCTGCCTTTTCCTTCCGCACGGGCTCGGAGCGGATGTACTTTCGCAGCGCACGGATGAGAAGCACGAGCACATAAACGCCAACGGCGAGGATCAGAAGCGACACGACAGCCATAAGAATGGAAATTTTCATGGAAATGACCTCCTTTTTGCCGTCAATATAACACCCCGCTGCCGGTTGCGCCACCAACTATCGCGCAACCTTTCTAACGGACAGCTGCCCCGCCCGAAAAATCGATCCGGGCGGGGCGGCTTTGGCAATATTTATGCGGTTCAGGCGTTGATGGGAACGGCGTCAAGCAGCGCGTCGATGTCGGCGTCGGTCGTCGCCCAGCTCGTGCAGAAGCGCACGGCGCTCATGCCGTTGGGGAAAGACTGCGTATGGCTGCACGAAAACTCCGGCTTGAGACGCTCGATGAGCGCGTCCGGCAGAATGGGAAACTGCTGGTTGGAGGGGGACTCCACCAGGAAGGTCCAGCCGCGGGCGCGGAAGCCGTCACGCAGACGAAGCGCAAGACGCACTTCCTCCGCACCGATGCGGTCATAGAGCCCATCCTTGAAGGCTGCGTAAAACTGCACGCCGAGCAGACGGCCCTTGGCCAGCATGCCGCCGTTCTGCTTGATGAAGTAACGGAAATCCTTAGCCAGCTCCGGCGCGGAGAACACTGCCGCCTCGCCGAAGAGAAGGCCCATTTTCGTGCCGCCGATCGTGAACACTTCGCACATATGCGCCATGTCCGCGAGCGTATAGTCGCACACCGGGCTGTAGAGCGCGGCGCCGAGACGCGCGCCGTCGATAAAGAGCGGGAGATGGCGCGCTTTGCACACGGCGTGGAGCGCTTCCAGCTCGCCGCGCGTGTACACGGTGCCGAACTCCGTTGGATTCGAGATGTACACCATGCCCGGCTGTACCGTGTGCTCAAAGCTCGCGTCGGCGTAATGCGCGCGGCAAAGCTCTTCAACCTGCGCGGCGGCGATCTTGCCGTCCGTGTTCGGCACGGTCAGCACCTTGTGGCCGGAGTTTTCGATCGCGCCGGTCTCGTGCGCGGCGATGTGGCCGGTGTCCGCCGCAACGACGCCCTGATGGGGGCGCAGGATCGAGGCGATCACGGTGCGGTTGACCTGCGTGCCGCCGACGAGGAACTGCACCTCGCCCTCCGGCAGAGCGCAGCGCTCGCGCAGCAGAGCGCGGGCGGCTTCGCAGTGGGGGTCCTCTCCGTAGCCGGGGGTCTGCTCGCCGTTCGTTTCGATCAGTGCCCGGAGCACATCGGGATGCGCGCCTTCCAGATAATCGCTTTCAAACCGTTTCATCATATTCCATCCTCAGCAAAAATCGTTCTTTGTTTTCTGCGGTTCCCCGCACATACAGAGTACTCCCGCTGAGCGAATACGTCAACTCCGATTCTGTGCCGCGCGGCAATTCTTTCCGATATTCGATCCAGACGCTGCGCAGCGCATGCGTGCGTGCGAATTCCTCCGGCAGCAGATCCTGTCCCCAGCGGAGATACAGACAGTTGTTGAGATGGCCGTTTCCGTCGGTCTCGGCGTCGGTCACGCGGCGGGAACTACGCTGCGGCAGCTCACGGGGGAAGGGAATGGGCTTGAACGCCGCGGGCAGTTCCCCCTCGACCGTGACGCGCGAAACGACGGCCCAGGCGTGATCTTTGGTGAGCGCGCGGCTCTCGATATCCATGATGACCCAGATCGAAACGGCGTAGAGAAGCGCCGCGCCGTCCTCACCGGCGATCCGGTAGTGCCGCCAGAACAGCCCGTGCGACTGCCGCCCGACCCAGGTGTCGAGAAACACGCGCTCGCCCACGGCGGGCAGCCGGGAAATGCGAATCTCCGTGCGCGCGAGCGCCCAGAAGCAGCCCTTCGTCACGGCGATCTCCTGCCCGACGCCGAGCGAGGCATGGTGTACTGCGGCGATCTCCTGAAAGCGGTGGGCGAGCGCGTCGGGCCGGACGCGGCCACAGCTGTCCGTCTCCTCCGGCGTGAAAACGATCTCTTCGCGGTAAATGCCTTCCGGCAGAGCTTGTGCGCACATGATGAAACCTCCAGCATATATAATACGGATATCGTTGTATCTTGTGTACTATATTAGCAGAGCTGAAAGAGGAAATCAATATACGTTTTCAGCAAAAGTGTAAGGCGGGATAAAACCGGCAGATTGGATATTGATTTTTGACGATAATGCCGTAAAATAGAGAATACAATATAAAGCGGGTGAAAAAGAAATGACGTTGGATAAACTGCATGTGGGACAGTCGGGGATCATCCGAAGCGTCGGAGGCGAGGGCGCTCTCCGGCTCCGGCTGCTTGATATGGGAGTCATTCCCAAAACGCACATTACCGTAACGCGCATCGCGCCGATGGGGGATCCGGTGGAGGTATTTCTGCGCGGGTATACGCTTTCGCTGCGGCTGGAGGACGCCGCCAAGGTGGAGGTGGAGCTCGCATGAGATTCGCTCTTGCCGGAAACCAGAACTGCGGCAAAACGACGCTTTTCAATCAGCTCACCGGAAGCAATCAGCACGTCGGCAATTTCCCCGGCGTTACGGTGGACAGCAAAAGCGGCAGCATACGCAACACGAAGGGCGACGAGGTCGTTGACCTGCCGGGCATCTATTCGCTGCGGCCCTATTCCGCCGAAGAGATCGTAACGCGCGATTTCATTCTTGACGGCCGGCCCGACGGCATCATCAACATCGTGGACGCCACGAACATTGAGCGAAACCTTTATCTCACGCTGCAGATGATCGAGATGCAGGTGCCGATGGTGCTCGCGCTGAATATGATGGACGAGGTGCGCGCCAACGGCGGCACGGTCGATACTGTGAAGCTCTCGGAGCTGCTGGGCATCCCGGTCGTGCCGATCAGCGCGGCAAAGGGCGAAGGCATCGCCGATCTGACGGAGCTCGCCTGCCGCACGGCAGCCACGGGGCGCAAGCCGGAGGTATACGACTTCTGCCCGCCCGGACCGGTCCACCGCTGCATCCACGCCGTGACGCACGTAGTGGAGGATCACGCCGAGCGCGCCCGGATGAGTGCCCGCTGGGCGGCCATGAACGTGATCGAGGGGAATAGCGATATCGTCGCGCGTCTCGCGCTCGACGAGAACGAGCTGGAGCTGTGTGAGCACAGCATCGTGGAAATGGAGCGCGAAACGGGGCTCGACCGCAATGCCGCCATTGCCGACATGCGGTATTCCTTCATCGAATCGGTCTGCGCCGAAACGGTGAAAAAACCCGAGGAGAGCCGCGAGCGGAAACGTTCGCGCGCCATCGATAACGTCCTTACCCACCGCATATTCGCCCTGCCGATCTTTGTCGGCATTATGCTGCTGGTGTTTTATCTCACGTTTGAAGTGATCGGCGCGTTTTTGTCTGACCTGCTTGCCATGGGGATCAACGCATTGGCAGGGGTGACAGACGCGGCGCTCACGGCTTACGGCATCAATCCGGTCGTGCACTCGCTCGTTATCGACGGGCTGTTTGGCGGCGTCGGCAATGTGGTGAGCTTCCTGCCCATCATTGTAGTGCTGTTCTTTTTCCTCTCCATGCTGGAGGACACCGGGTATATGGCGCGTGTCGCGTTCGTGATGGACAAGCTCCTGCGCCGGATCGGTCTTTCCGGAAAAAGCGTTGTGCCGATGCTCATCGGCTTTGGCTGCACCGTTCCGGCGGTCATGGCAACGCGGACGCTCACGAGCGATCGTGACCGCCGTATGACCGTGCTTCTCACGCCGTTTATGAGCTGCAGCGCCAAGATCCCCATCTATTCCGTGTTCGTCGCGGCGTTTTTCCCGAAGTATAAGGCGCTCGCCATGGGCGGACTGTACGTTTTCGGCATCCTTATCGGCGTTCTGGCGGCGCTTGTGTTCGGAAAAACGCTCTTTCGCGGCAATCCCATCCCGTTTGTGATGGAGCTGCCGAACTACCGCATGCCCTCGGTGCGCACAACGCTCCAGCTCATGTGGGACAAGGCGAAGGATTTTCTTCACCGCGCTTTTACCGTCATTTTCGTGGCAAGCCTTGTGATCTGGTTTTTGCAGACGTTCGACACGCGCATCAACCCGGTTTCGGACAATTCGCAGAGCCTTCTCGCCGCGCTCGGCGGACTTCTCGCGCCGCTCTTCGCGCCGCTCGGCTTTGCGGACTGGCGCGTATGCACCTCGCTCATCGCGGGCTTTATGGCAAAGGAAGCCGTTGTCAGCACGCTCGGCGTGCTCACCGGCGGCGCGGCGCTTTCCACGCTTTTCTCCGTGCGCAGTGCGGCGGCGTTTCTTGTGTTCACGCTGCTCTATACGCCCTGCGTGGCGGCGGTCGCGGCGATCCGGCGGGAGCTTGACTCGGTGTGGAAAACGTTCGGCGTCGTGGTGTTTCAGTGCCTGCTCGCCTGGGGACTCGGCGCGGCGGTCTACCAGATCGCACTGCTTATTTAGTGAAATGAAAGGCATCGTATGTCCATAGGGGATATCGTTATTTTGCTCGGCGTCGCCGTGTGGGCGGTGATCGCCGTGAAGCGCGGTTGGAAAAACCGGAAGCGCGGCTGCGGCGGAGACTGCGGCAGCTGTTCCGGCGGCTGCGATATGGAGAATAAACCATGAAGAAATATGTTGTGCCGCTTTTCCTCGCGGCGTGCCTGCTGCTGACGGCGTGCGGCCCCAAAGCGCCGGATACGGCGGAGCCGTCCGACCCGCCGTCCGCTGCGCCGGAGACAACGGATGCGCCGACGCCGGAGCCGACGGCGGAGCTCACTCCGGAGCCGACCGCCGCGCCGCGCTTCACCGCGGGGGAGGAGACCGTGTATGTCCTCTGCGAGGGCAGGAGCGACGGGGCGAAGGCGCTCAGCCGCTGGCTTCGTTCCGCAGGGAAGGACACAGCGGAGACCTTTATCCCCGACGGGCTGGATACGCCGATGTATACGGTCCCGGCTGCAGAGCGTGATTCCGAAGAGATCCCCGCGGCCACGGATGAGACGCGCCGTGTGCGCGTCGCAGCGGATACGGAGCTTTTGGAGAGCGGCATCCTCACAGCGTGGCTCCCGGCGTTTGAGACCGCGACCGGATACATCGCCGAGGTCTATGCCGGCGATGCGTCTGTTCTCGCTGCCGCGGCTGCCGCGGGCGAGGCCGATGTGCTGCTGATGAAAAGGACCGACGCTTCCGCTCTCGGCACCATGACGCACTATCCGCTGCGGTACGAGCTTGTTTCCACGATCTATTCGGTCATTTGAAAGGATACGCCATGAAACGTTTTTTCCGTCATTTTGCTTTTGCCGCGTTCGGCGTGAGCATTCTCTGTCTGGCTCTCGGCATTGCCATGCTGATATGGACGGCGACTGCCATGAAATGGATCAGCTACGGCTTCGGCGCGGTGATGATCCTCTCGGGCATACTGCAGATCGCCTCGTACCTTACCGGGGAGCGTGTCGGGCTGCTGCGAAAGCTGCTGCTCATCTCCGGCATTATCGCTGCGGTGGCGGGCGTCTGGATCCTGCTCACGCAGAGCCTTGCGGAGCAGGTCATGCGCCTTACGGTCATTGTGATGGGCGTTGTGCTGCTTTACCACGGCTTCATGGACTGCAAGCACGGGCTGGATATCAAAAGCTGCGAAGCCGGCGGCTGGTCGGCGGCGCTTGTGCTGGGCGTGTGCATCTGTGCGGCGGGCGTGCTGCTGCTTGTGAATCCCTTTGAAAAGAACGATACGCTTCTGTTTGCCGCGGCGCTCGGCTTCCTGCTGGACGGCATTTCCGGCCTCTTCACCACCGTTGCGGTGGCGCACGGGAAATCGCGCGCCGAGTTCCTCGCGGGACAGGCGCCCGTGATCGAGCTTGACCCCGCGGAAGCGGCGGAAACGCTGCCCGACAGCAAAACCGAGCCTCTGCCCGAAAGCGAAGCCGCTCCTGCGGACACGGAAAAGGCGGAAGCCGAAGCCAAAACGGAGTCCCCGGCAGAGAAGAAATAACGAACAACGAAAAAAGCGTATGGCCGCGGCCATACGCTTTTTTCGTTGCTATAATCATTTTTCGTGTTTCCAGTGCCTGAGCTGCGGCACGACGGCTTCCATGTGCGCGCGGACCTGCTCCGCGGGCCATGCCTCCGTCGCCATATGCTCCACGCAGAAATCAATGAGCTGCTCGGCGCTCTCATACTTGAACTCGCCGCCGGAATAGCACCATTTGCAGTATTCCTCGTTGAACGAGCCGTCCGGTTCGCGGCTGGTCGTTTCGTCCTCGAGCGGCATGCCGCAGCACTGGCAGATGTTCCGGCGCGGCGAGCCGAGAAGCGTATTGATGGAGACGTCAAAGAGCGCCGACAGGCGCTTGAGCGTTTCCGTGTTGGGGAGCGTTTCGCCGTTCTCCCAGCGTGACACGGCCTGCCGTGTCACGAAGAGCTTTTCCGCAAGCTCCTCCTGCGACAGGTTTTCCCGGTTCCGAAGCTGCAATATCACATCTTTTGTTTCCATATTCCGATCACCTCTTGGGTGGATTATACCCGAAGCCGCCGCCACAGGCAAGCAACGCGCTGTTGCCTGTGCGCTTTATATCTCCTGTGTTGACAACCACGCGAGGAGCTCTTCCATGTACCGCTCGTGCGGCGTGATGACGTTGAGCCGGATGCCGGGGGGCTCACCGGCAAACTGCGCGAGATACGCTTCCGGATTGGACGCGGTTTTCATAAAGTCCGCGATAATGTATTCGCGGCTCATGCCCGCTTTGTGGAGAAGGATCGCCAACACAACGCCCGTCCGGTCCTTTCCGGCGGCGCAGTCGAGGATGATGAGATTGTAGGTGCCTCTTCTTTCTTTACAGTATGGGAAGGCGCAGCGTGCACTTTGCCGGAATATCGAACGCGGCGAAGTACGCCTGCTCCATCGGGATCCATTCGGCAAAAAAGCGTTTCGCTTTCTCCGGCGTGTTGCGGCGGGAAATGCGCTCGCGCTGCAATTCCGGGGAGATGTCCAGAAATACGGAAAGATCGTAATACGGCGCAAGCTCCGGGTGCATGGAGTATGCCCCCTCGGCAACAACGAGCTTTTTCGGCGCGGTCTCCACGGCGTTTTGCAGCTGCATGGAAGCGCAGTCAAACCGGCGGTAAAAAACCTTTTCGCCGCGCCGGAGCGGGAGAAGCACCTCGGCGAGAAACCGTTCCCGGTCCACATTCCCGCCGGGCTCGGCAAACCGCGCGGCGGTGCGCTGCTCGGAGCGGAGAAAAAAGTCATCCATATGGAACACGGTGCAATCATACCGTTCGGCGAGAATTATGCTGAGCGTCGTTTTGCCGCTCGCGCTCCCGCCTTCAATGGCGAGACGAACGGGGGCTTCTCCGGCGAGCCGCCGGTCAAGCTCCGCGAACAGCGGGGCGAAACGGTCGGTTTGGTTTGTTTCGTTCATATCGGTCCTCCATGGGTAAACCGTCAGGCTTCCGCCGCCGGAATCTCATAGGCCTCGCACTCGGCGCGGGAATGAAATACGGTTAGCGTTTTATCCTTGTGCTTTTCCAGCAGCGCGTAGATGCTGGGAAGCCGGGTCTCGGAAAAATGCGTGATGAATTCGCGAAATTCCGGGTCAAACTCCGTCTCAATCCATGGCATGTCCTCGCGCTTTGTCCCGATGCGCGCTTCCACGCCCGCGATGCAGTCTGCAAGCGGCAGGTCAAAGAGATATACCGTGTCGCATTCCGCCAGCCGCCGCTCCAGTGTCCGGCTGAAATTCCCGTCGATGATCCAGCGGTCTTTTCGGAGTATTTCGCTGAGTGCCGCGTCAAATTCCACTTCGGAAACGGTCGTTTTGTCCGGCCTGTGCCAGAGAAGATCGAGAGGATAGAGCGGCAGCCCGGTCCTGTCCCGCAGCCGCCGGGCAAACGTGCTCTTTCCCGACCCGGGACAGCCGATCACGAGGACTTTTTTCATGGCAGCTTGCCTCCGGTTATATAGTATTTTTGCGAGAAGCGCGCGTCATTGCCGTCAGATCATAACTCATGGCAAGCAGAATCTTTATTTCGTCCTCCGGCGCGCTGCCGTCGAGTGCGGCGGTGATCCAATGCTCCTTGTTCATATGGTAGGCAGGGAAGAACCCGGGCTTTTCCCGCTGCGGCCCGATCAGACGTGGATCGGCCTTGAGATTCAGCACGGGGACTTCTTCGGCTCCCGGCAGACCGAGAAGCGAAGCCTTTACGGTCATAAAAAGAGCAAACCATTTCTTGTTGCTCGCATGACGGAATACGGAAAACTCCGGCTTGTCCGCCCACGGATGCTCCGGCTCTGTGCTGTAAGCATCCTGTATATAGTGTATCCAGTCGGTGGATGTCATGGCAGCCTCACTTCCGCAGCGACAGTATCCCGGCACAGGGGGAGAGACGGTCAAACGTCATGGCGGGGAACACTTTTTTCAGCTCGTCATAGACAAAATAGATCTCGTCCTTGTCCCAGCGGTCTCCGGACTGCGCCCGGCACGCCTCCAACTCCGCGCGCGCTGCAAAGGCGACGTCGCCGATGTAGATCGTACCGTCCTCGCGCAGCAGCGGGAGAAGGCTTTGGATAAACGTGACCTTTCCCGCGTCGGAGCGGGCGGTGCTGCGGTCGTACCCATCCGCCCATGCATTGAATCCTTCTTTGTTCAGCATAAATCGATTGGATCTCCTTTTTAGATCATAGAGAAGTATTCTGTTCTTCAACCTTTATTCTGACGCATGATGCCCCACTCCTTTTGGGGAATTTGCACATTGAAAATAGCAGATTCCCGACGAAAAGTCCATAAGAAAAATCCGGTTTGGGATTACCCAAACCGGATTTTTCTTATGCCTTATGTAAGAACTCAGGCGTTCTTGTTCTTGATGTACTCGTCGATGGCGGTAGCGGCGGTCTTGCCGGCGCCCATGGCGAGGATGACGGTGGCAGCGCCCGTGACGGCGTCGCCGCCGGCGAACACGCCCTCGTGGGTGGTCTTGCCCTTCTCGTCGGCGATCAGGCAGCCGTGCTTGTCCGCTTCCAGACCGGGGGTGGTCATGCGGAGCAGCGGGTTGGGGCTGGTGCCGAGAGCGTCGATCATGGCGTCCACTTCGAGCACGAAGTTGGAGCCTTCAACGGGCATCGGACGGCGGCGGCCCTTCTCGTCAGGCTCGCCGAGCTCCATCTTGATGCACTCGATGCCGGTCACGTAGCCCTTCTCGTCGCCGATGACGCGCACCGGGTTGGTGAGCAGCTTGAACTCGACCTCTTCCTCCTGAGCGTGGTGGACCTCTTCCTTACGGGCGGGGACCTCTTCCATGCCGCGGCGGTAGACGACGTAGACGTGCTCCGCGCCGAGACGCTTCGCGCAGCGGGCGGCGTCCATGGCGACGTTGCCGGCGCCGACGACGGCGACGCACTTGTGGTGCTTGATCGGCGTGTCGTAATCTTCGCGGTAAGCCTTCATGAGGTTGATACGGGTCAGGAACTCGTTGGCGGAGTAAACGCCGAGCAGGTTCTCGCCCGGGATGCCGAGAAAGCGGGGCAGACCCGCGCCGGAGCCGAGGAACACGGCCTCAAAGCCTTCCTCGGTGAGCAGCTCGTCGATGGAGATCGCGCGGCCGATGACGGCGTCGGTCACGATCTTAACGCCCATCTCTTCGAGCGCCGCGACTTCGCGCGCCACGATCGCCTTGGGCAGACGGAACTCGGGGATACCGTACACCAGAACGCCGCCGGCCTTGTGGAACAGCTCGTACACGGTGACTTCGTAGCCCATGCGGGCGAGGTCGCCCGCGCAGGTCAGACCGGCAGGGCCGGAACCGACAACGGCGACGCGGTGGCCGTTGGAAACGGGCTTCTCGACCTTCGCGTTGGGGTCGGCGTGGGCGGCGTGCCAGTCGGCGACGAAGCGCTCGAGACGGCCGATGCCGACGCTCTCACCCTTGATGCCGCGGACGCACTTGCCCTCGCACTGATGCTCCTGCGGGCAGACGCGGCCGCAGACGGCGGGCAGGCTGTTGGTGGAGGTGATGATCTTGTAGGCCTCTTCAAACTCACCCTCGGCGACCTTGGCGATGAACTCCGGAATGCGGACGTTCACCGGGCAGCCGCTGACGCAGGGATGCTGACGGCAGTTGAGGCAGCGCTTGGCCTCGTCGATGGCGATCTCCTCGGTGTAGCCGAGAGCGACCTCGTCAAAGTTCTTGTTGCGTACCAGAGGCTCCTGCTCCGGAATGGGGTTTTTCGTCATACTCATATTAGCCATGTCTTACACCTCCGGTGATGCGGCAGATATGTTCCTTCGCGGCGGTCTCTTCACCGGCGTAGAAGGAGTTGCGGGCGATCAGTTCGTCCCAATCGACCTGGTGGCCGTCAAACTCGGGGCCGTCCACGCAGGCAAACTTGGTCTCGCCGCCGACGGTCAGACGGCAGCCGCCGCACATGCCGGAGGCGTCGATCATGATCGGGCAGAGAGAGCAGATGGTCTTGATGCCGTAGGGCTTGGTGGTGAGAGCGGTGAACTTCATCATCTTCAGCGGCCCGATGATGAACACTTCGTCATACTCGCGGCCGGACTTGATGAGCTCTTCCAGCTTGGCGTTACCGAAGCACTTCTCGCCGTAGCTGCCGTCGTCGGTGCAGATGTAGAGGTTGGTGGAATGGGCGCGCATCTCGTCCTCAAGGATCACGATGTCCTTGGAACGGAAACCGGCGACCATATCGACCTCGATGCCGGCTTCAAAGAAGCCCTTGCACACGGGGTAGCCGATGGCGCAGCCGACGCCGCCGCCGACGACGCAGACGCGCTTCTGCCCGCCGATCTGGGTGGGCTTGCCCATGGGACCGACAAAGTCGGCGAGGCAGTCGCCCGGCTCCATGAGTTCGAGCATACGGGTCGTCTGACCGACGGGCTGCACCATGATGGTGACGGTGCCCGCTTCGCGGTCATAATCCGCGATCGTCAAAGGAACGCGCTCGCCGTGCTCGTCCAGACGCAGAACGATGAACTGACCGGGCAGGCACTTCTTGGCGACCAGCGGGGCCTTGATGACATACTCAAGGACCGTGCCGGCCTCATTCAGGGGCCGCTTGCTTACGATAGGAAACATAGCTTCTTTCCTTTCTTCCTTTGGTTTGCTTTTCTTGCTGCCGACGGAGACGGGGAAATCTCCGTCATATTGTCACATATTGCAATTATACCATAATATCCGCCTGATGGAACATTTTTTTTCAAAATCCATCGCCCGGGAATCTTAGCCTTTTTCTATGATTTCCGCGGGAAGAAACGACTTTTTTCCGTAATGCAAAAAATGCTTGCATTGCACGGCGCCATTTGCTATAATTTGCGTTGCGCCTTGTATCTCCGAGTATTCGGCCTCAGGGCAGCCCAACATGAGGTGAACGACATGAAAGAAGGAATCCATCCCAATTACCAGCGCACGACCATCCGCTGCGCCTGCGGCGAGGTCATCGAGACCGCTTCCACCAAGAAGGACATCACCGTCGAGATCTGCTCGAAGTGCCACCCCTTCTACACCGGCAAGCAGAAGCTGGTCGACACCAGCGGCCGCGTGGACAAGTTCAACAAGAAGTACGGCCTCAAGTAATTTTTGGGAAAAAGACGGGATGCGCCTTCGGGCGGCGTCCCGTCTTTTTCGTATACAGGAGGAAAGACCATGGCATCCCGTATCCTTCATCTCGCCGCGGCAAAGCTCATTCTGGACGAGCATCCCGCGGCGGACGAAAAGCGCTTTCGTCTCGGCTCGATCTTACCGGACGCCGGAGAGCGCGTGAGCGCGCATTTCCGCGTGCGGATCGACGGCGGAACGAAGACGATGATGGCGCTCGGCGGCTTCCGCGCGCGCTTCGCGGACAAAATGGACGATTCGCTCTATCTCGGGTACTATCTCCATCTTGTGCAGGACATCGTGTTCCGCAAGGTATTCTATCTCGACCACGGCTGGAAGGTGGACTCGCCGCAGAAGGTCGAACGGCTTTACGACGATTACCGCATTCTGAATACCTGGGCCATTGAGAAATTCGCCCTGCGGGAGGATCTTACCGCACCGGAGGATTTTTCCGCCGAGCCGATCTGCGCTGTTTCCGATTTTGCGCTGCCGGAATTTCTCGCCGAGCTGCATGCGGATTTCACGACGCCGCCCCCGCCGGGCGATTGCGTATACTTCACCAAAGCCATTGCGGAGGAATTTCTGACCGCCGCCGTGCCGCTCTGCCGGCGGGAGATCGCGGCGCTGCGCGAAGGGAAAACCGCCGTGGACGAGCGCGCCTGGGCGTGGGAGGCGCGGCAGGAACCAAATTTATCCACTCCGTGTGAACCATCCTGACGCATAGCGCGTCTAATATCCTGCGGAGCGGAAAACCCGGCCGCAGGAGGTTATACAATGAACAAGAAGATGAGATGGATCGGTATTTTGGTGCTGGCGGCAAGTCTGCTCTTGACAGCCTGCGGCGCGCAGCCCGCGGATCCAACGCCCACGGTAGCGCCCGAGGCGACCGCCACCGCGGAACCGACCGCGACGCCCGAGACGACCGCAGCGGCGGAGCCGACGGAAGAACCCACCGCCGAGCCGGTATCGCAGCCGGTGGAGGAACCGTCCGGCATCGTGAACATGGCCGAAGAGGGGAAAGCGCTCTATGCCGCGCAGCTGAACCGCTACGCCGCGGCGCTCTCCGAGCAGTGGCCGGAGGGACGGTATTTTGAAAACGGCATGAGCGAGCTCGCGGGGTACTACTACGAGGGCGATGCCCGCGCGAACGTCGGCGTATTTTTCCCTGACCTTGACGGCGACGGCTCGCCGGAGATGGTGATCGGCGCGATCTTGGGCGCGGACACCGATCCGGCCGTTCTGGAGATCTGGACGGTCAAGGACGGCGCACCGGTGATGCTCGCGCAGAGCCACGCGAGAGATAAGTATTATGTGGAATATCTCGCGGACGAAAACGCCTGGCTCATTGCGAACGAGGGTTCGGGCGGCGCGGCGAGCAGCGTGTGGTTTTACTATGCGCTCCAGAACGGAGAGCTTGCTCTCATGCAGGGCGTGACGAGCGAGTCCGGCGCGTGGTATATGACCTACGATACGGACTACGACGTTTCCAATGACACGCCGTCCGACGAGGCGGCCTGTCAGGCGATCATCGATTCCCACACGGAACGCTATACGGCGCTCGACTATACGCCGTATACTGAGCTCCGGCAATAAGAAAAAAAGAAGCCTCCCCCGCACAGTGAACAGCACCCCATTCGTTAGACAAGTATCGTCAAATACTTAGTACTAAGGAATGGGGTGCATTTCTTAATGGGAGAGGCAAGTGCTTTTTTTCAATTTCCCCGCAAAGAAGGAATACGCGCATTGCTTTTTCGGGAATTCTATGGTAAAAAAGAGTGTTACAACTTTTTCAAGGGAAGAGACGGGTTATGAAGGATTAAAAATACGGTAGATTTTTCATTTCAAAAATTTACCGGAAGGATGAAACAACATGAGTGACTTACAGCAGGAGATCTCGCGGCGGCGGACGTTTGCGATCATCTCCCACCCGGACGCGGGCAAAACGACATTGACGGAAAAGCTCCTTCTCTACGGAGGGGCGATCCAGCTCGCCGGCTCGGTAAAGGGCAAGGCGGCGGCGCGCCATGCGGTCTCCGACTGGATGGAGCTGGAAAAGCAGCGCGGCATTTCCATCACGTCGTCCGTGCTCCAGTTTGAATATAACGGCTACTGCATCAACATTCTCGACACCCCCGGCCATCAGGACTTCTCCGAGGACACCTACCGCACGCTTATGGCGGCGGACAGCGCCGTCATGGTCATCGACGCGGCCAAGGGCATCGAGCCGCAGACGCGCAAGCTCTTCAAGGTCTGCGCCATGCGGCACATCCCCATCTTCACGTTCATCAACAAGATGGACCGCGAGGCGCGCAGCCCCTACGATCTGCTCGAAGAGCTCGAAAAGGAGTTCGGCATCGGCACGTACCCGATGAACTGGCCGATCGGCTGCGGCGTGGACTTCAAGGGCGTGTACGACCGCGAGAAGAAGGAAGTTCTCGCGTTTACGCAGCGTCACGCGGGCAGCCGCGCCATCCACGCGGCGGAGCTTTCCATGGATAACGAGGCGGGCCTCCGCGAAGCGCTCGGCGAGCGGCTGTACAGCACGCTTTGCGACGATGTGGAGCTTCTCGACGGCGCGGGGTACGAATTTGATCTCGATCTTGTCCGCAGCGGCGATCTGAGCCCCGTTTTCTTCGGCTCGGCGCTGATGAACTTCGGCGTGGAGCAGTTCCTCGCGAGCTTTCTCGATCTCACAACGCCGCCGCTCGCGCGCCTTTCCGATGGCGTGCCGGTCGAGCCGACGGACGACCATTTCTCCGCCTTCGTATTCAAGATCCAGGCGAACATGAACAAGGCGCACCGCGACCGCATCGCGTTCATGCGCATCTGCTCGGGCAAGTTTGAGCGCAACGAGGAATACTACCACGTGCAGGGCGGAAAGCCCATCAAGCTCGCGCAGCCGCAGCAGATGATGGCCGAGGAGCGCCAGATCATCGACGAGGCTTACGCCGGAGACATCATCGGCGTGTTCGACCCCGGCATCTACTCCATCGGCGATACGATCTGCTCCAAGGACAAAAAGGTCCGCTTTGAGGGCATCCCGACGTTCGCGCCCGAGCACTTCGCTGCCTTTGAGCGCAAGGACACGATGAAGCGTAAGCAGTTCGAGACCGGTATCCGCCAGATCGCGCAGGAGGGCGCCATCCAGATCTTCCACGAGCCGAACACCGGCTTGGAGGAGGTCATCGTCGGCGTCGTCGGCGTGCTGCAGTTTGACGTGCTCGAATACCGTTTGCAGAGCGAATATTCCACCGCCGTGCGCCGCCGCGCGCTGCCGTATGAAAACATCCGCTGGATCGTGAGCGACACCGACCCCGCAACGCTCACGCTCACGCGCGACACCAAGTGGGTGCAGGACTTCAAGGGCAACAACCTCCTGCTCTTCGGCGGCGAGTGGAACATCGCCTACACGCTCAAGCAGAACCCCGGCCTAGAGCTCGCGGAGTTCTCCAAAAACTGATAACCAATGCTCAAATCACCCGTTGGGAAGACTCCCAACGGGTGATTTTAGTCTGTTGCCCCGCCGGATGGCGGGGCGATGTGTATGTCAGAAAAGAGCTCAGTCAGCGTTGATGACGTTGATCTGGCACATGCGCATCGTGGCGATGGCGGCGTCGTGCGTTGCGGGGGTGACGCCCGCGCAGCACTTTGCGTCCAGCGTGATGGGCATTTCGGGATAGAACGCCTTTTCTATCAGCGCGTTCGATACGACGCAGATGTCGGTGCAGAGACCGACGATCTCCATATGGACGTTCGGCTCGCCGTACTGCGCGACATATTCGCCGATGATCTTTACAAGTTCGGTCGAGCCGAAGGTGGGCTTATGGACGATCGTGGCGTTTTCCGGCATAGCGGCCTGCACCGCATCATCCAGCTGCCAGCCCTCGGTGTTCTGCACGCAGTGGATAAACGGGAGGTTGACGCCCTCCTGCGTTTCAAGATAGGTTTCCTCGTGCGTGTCCTTCGTGGCGATGATCACGTCGCCGCGGGCCTTGTATTCGTTGATCTTGGCCACAACGTTCGGGACGATGGCCTGCGCCTCGGGGGTGCCGAGCGCCTGATCGACGAAGTCCTTCTGCATATCGATGACAAGGAGAATGTTCATGGTTTTTCCCTCCGGGTTGGCTGCGGCGGATCGCTCGCAGATCTTCGAGAACGTTTCGGATTTGAGCGGGTCGGGCACTTCCGGGGCGGGGCGCTGCACAGGAAGGGGATCCGCATAGTGTTTATTTAAATATACCAAGCGCTGTGTAACAATGCAACAAGTATTTGTCAGATTCGCTCCGTGCTATCCGGAAAAAGCAAAAAAATCCGCCGCAAGAAGCGACGGATTTTTTTAAATTAAGATGGAGGCATTCAGATCATTCGGCGGCTGCACACCGGATGCTCTGTATGATGCTATTATAACCGGCGTAAAAATCAAAGAGTGAACATTTCATGAACAAATTCCGGGGAAAATGTAAACAAATTTGAATGGATCGGCAGATTCAACAGAAAAACAGAAAATATCGAAAAGTATATGGACGATGTATTCAAATGTGCTATACTAAGCTCTGCGAGAAAAAGAAGGGAGTTGCCCGATGCAAAATTACAAACTGACGCTTTGCTACGACGGCACGCGCTACCGCGGCTGGCAGAAGCAGGGAAACACCGCCCAGACGGTGCAGGGCAAGCTTGAGACGCTGCTCTCCCGCGCGCTGGAGCAGCCTGTCGAGATCGCGGGCAGCGGCCGCACGGATGCCGGCGTCCACGCGAGAATGCAGGTGTGCTCCTTCCGGGCGGATACGGACAAGTCCTGCGCGGAGCTTTTGGCGCTGCTTCGGGAATATCTGCCGGAGGATATCGGCGCGCTCGCGCTCGAGAAAGCGCCGGAACGGTTCCACGCTCGCCTTTCGACGGTGCGGAAAACGTATATTTACCGTGTCTGGAACAGCGATGCGCCCTGCGTATTTGAAAGAAAGTATGTGTATGCGGAGCCGCGCCCGCTGGATCTTGACGCCATGCGCCGCGCCGCGGCACAGCTTTGCGGGCGGCACGAATTCTCTGCCTTTTCTACCGGAAAGAAAACGGGCCGCGCCGCCACGCGCACGATAGAGTCTATCGGGATCGAACGCTGCGGGGAAGAAGTGCGGCTTACGTATACCGGCGACGGGTTCTTATACAATATGGTGCGCATCCTGACCGGCACGCTGCTCGAGGTCGGTCTCGGAGAGCGCCGTCCGGACGATATGGAGGCGATCCTTGCCTCGCACAGCCGTGCGAGTGCCGGTTTTACCGCCCCGGCGCAGGGGCTTTTCCTCTGGGACGTGACGTACTAAGCGAGTAAAACCGGAAAATTTTCGTTTTTTTCAACTTTATGTTGTTTTTTTCTGGCTTTTCTGTTAAGGCTGTGTTATAATACCTTTTTGAAATTACCCCATGTAGGTGAAGAATATGACAAACCACAACCCGTATATGACCCGCGAGGGCGGCGCGACCGTCACGGTGTTCGTCCCGTACGACTGCAAAAACCACTGCCCGTTCTGCATTAATAAGCAGGAATACCAGAATCCCGAAGGCTTCAGCGTGGAAAAGGTGTGCGAGAGCATCCGCATGTTCCATGAGATCACGCCAAAGTGCGATTTCGTGTTCACCGGCGGCGAGCCGTTTTCCGAGCCGGAAGCGCTTCAGGTGATGATGGACTGCATCCCGGAGGGCCACCGTGTGTTCATCAACACGACGCTCCCGGTATCCGATCTTTTCCCCGCCGAGCGCATCATTGCGTTCACGGAGCGCAACAAGGATAAGATCACCTGCATCAACATCTCCCGCCACATGGTGCACTATGTGGAGGAGTGCAACGACGAGCTTCTCGGCTCGCTCAAGGTGCCGGTGCGCATCAACTGTGTGCTCTTCAAGAACTATCCGCACGACGGCATGATCGCCTTTGCCAACCGCTTCGCAAAGTACGGCCTGCCCATCCAGTTCCGCGCGGACTACACCATCACCACGCCCGAAAACCTCTACGAGCGAGAGGGCGATCAGATCCTCGCCGATCTTATGAAGAACTTTGAGTATCTGGGTCTGGACGGCTGCCGCATCCGCTGCGGCTACCACTTCAACAACCACGGCCAGCACATCGCCTATCACCGCACGCTGCCCTACAGCACGATGACCGAGACGATCGACGGCACGACGTATGACATTCTCTACGACGTTCTCGTCAAGCAGACCGGCGAGCCGCACTCCGACTGGACCGGCGTGCCGCTGGATGTGGAAGCCTACCGCCACGTGAAATTCGAGCCCTACGATCTCAAGGTCCTCGAAGGCCGCGTTGAATAATTTTTCCTTTGTATAGGAACGCTGCCCCGAACGGAACATCCGTTCGGGGCAGAATATTATAAACGCTTTATTCCGTTACCGGCGGGTAAAAATGAACGGCTCGTCAAAGCCGGACTCGGTCAGAGAGACGGTGTCGGATTTTTCATCATACTCGATGAGGCTGATGGCCGCATCATCGGCGGAGAGAAGGATCTTGCCGCTTTTCACGCTGTAAGTACCGCTTTCCGTGCCCTCTGCTAAAATGTCCTGTATGTCCGATTCAGCGAAGACCCCGTCACAATACTCCGCCAGGGACTGTCCGCCCAGCGAGCTTTCAATCGCTTCATCTATGTTGCTGCAGCCGAGTACACTTATCACCTCATCCAGCGTCATGCCGTTCTCGTTTGCGAGCTTTTCCAGCTCGGTTTCTAAATAGGTATACATTACGTCAGCCATTGCGGCGGAAAACTGATCGGCCAGCTTGCCGGCGGAACTCGGATCGATCGAAAGAACGAATGTACCGTCCTCGCGGATATCGAGAAGATAGTCCACCGTCAGCACGCCGACATTCATATTGCTGATGAACTCCTCTGCTTCGGCATCGCCGCTGACGCCCTCGAGCATTCCCTCCAGAATCATATCGGTCACGTCGATCCCGCGGCAGGCCCAGCTTCCTGTGATGTTTTTTTTCAGGGTATCATCGGAACCGCACCCGGCCAAAGTCAAAATAAACGCGGCGATAAGTACTGCGAGAGTCAGCTTGTGAAGTGCTTTTTTCATCAATTTCTCATCCTCCTTTTTACGTGCCTTGCGGAATTATGTCAAATTATATAACATCTGGCATGGTTCCGCAAGCGTTATCTGCCATTTTCCTATTCATTTTGACATTTTTCCTCAGGTCTCGGGTATGGAAGGCCGCGTTGAATAATTGCAATTGCAGAAAACCCTCGCCCCGGACGATGCGTCCGGGGCGAGGGTTTTCTGGTTTATATTTCGCAGACCGTGCCGAGTCCCTGCTTTTCGCAGGCTTTGAGAATGACAGCGGCGGAGGCGATGTCCTGCAGGGCGATGCCGTTGGAGTCGAAAACGGTGATCTCCGCATCGCTCGTCCGTCCGGCCTTTTCGCCGAGAATGACCTCGCCGAGCTCCCCGGCGAGAGCGGGGAGGACGCCCTCTTTGTGCGGCAGCTCGCATTCGCCGACAGCGAAGCACTGCACCGTATCGTCGCCGTAGACGGCGGCGCGGGCGAGCACCGCCGATTCGACCTCCTGCTTGCCGGGCAGGTCGGCACCGATACAGCTTACATGCGTACCGGGCTTGACCCAGGCGCTCTTTACGACCGGCGCCTTGGCGCAGGTGGCGGTGAAAACGATGTCGCTTTCTCCGACGGCGGATGCTGCATCTGCCGCGGCGTTGATCACGGCGGTACGGGCATGACCGCACGCCTTGAGCAGCGCGTCCGTTGCCGCTGTCACGACGGCGAGCCGCTCGGCGGCCTTTTCGGGGCGGTGCGGGTTTGTGAGATACACGGTCTTGAGGGACGGGATCGCCGCGAGCGCGGCCGCGGCAAGATACGGGCAGAGCTCGCCGCAGCCGACGATCGTGAGCGTTTTCGCGTCCTTGCGCGCAAGGTATTTTGCGCCGACGGCGGCCGCGGCGCCGGTGCGCAGCGCTGTGATCGGCCCGGCGTTTAAAAGCGCCTTCGGCTCGCCGGTGGCAAGATCAAAGAGGAGCGACGTGCCGAAAAGCGCCGGGAGCGCCTTTTCCGCGTTCGAGTCATACCATGAAACGACCTTCAGACCGTATACGCCCGCACTTTCGAGATCGCCGGATTTGATGTCGAGATCGGCGTGGCCGGGGTCGAACTCATGGAATACCATCGGCCACACGCGGCCCGTTCCGGCGGATTTCCCTGCGTAGGCGCTCTCTACGGCGCGGAGCGCCGCGGTCACAGTGAATACCTTCTGGATATCCTCCCGTCCGATGACGCGGATGGTGCTCATTTTTCCAGCTCCTTTTCCTTCCACGCAAAGTACTCACTCACAGCCTTCAGCCCGTTCACGAGCGCTTCCTTGCCGTAGGCGTAGCCGATGCGCATGCTCTTCGGCTGCTCAAAGCAGTCGCCCGGCGTGACGAACGCACCGGTCTTATGGTACATCTCCTCGCACAGCTCATAGGAGGGAATGTCGAAATCGTAGTAGACGAGCGCCGTCGTGCCGCCGAGGGGCTTGACGTAGCTCACGTGCTTTTCTCCGGCGACCCAATTGTCCAGGATGGCGAGATTTTCCCGCACGATGGCGCGGCTGCGCGCGAGCATTTTATCGCTGTGCTTGAGCGCGAGCGCGGCAATGGCTTCGTCGATCATGCCGCCGCTGATGAGATCGTAGTCACGGTGAGAGACGAGCGCGCGGAGCGCGTCCTTGTCGCGCGTGGCGATCCAGCCGAGCCGCAGCCCGGCAAGAGAGAAGACCTTCGACATGCTGCTCACGGAGATACCCTTTTCGTAAAGATCCGCGATGGACTCGCTCCACTCGTCGGTCTGGGAGAGATGGCGGTATACCTCGTCGCAGAGAATGTACGCGCCCGCCTCGCGCGCGATCTGCACGATCTCTTCGAGCATATCGCGGCTCATGAGCGCGCCGGTCGGATTGTTGGGGTTGTTGATGCAGATCATTTTTGTCCCCGGCACGGCGAGCGCGCGCAGCGCGTCAAGATCGGGGAGATACCCGTTTTCGCGGCTCAGGGGGAGAATCTTTACCTTTGCGCCGAGCGATTCGGGGATGGAGTAGAGCTGCTGGTACGTCGGCAGAACACTGATGACGCGGTCACCCGGCGATACGAGCGAGCAGAACACATGGTGGTTCGCGCCCGCCGCGCCGTGCGTTGTGACAATGTTTTCGGGCTTGACCGTTTTATAAAGCGAGCAGATGCCCTGCCGGAACGCGGGCGCGCCTTCAATGTCGCCGTAGGTCAGCCGGCGCGCGGCGAGATTCTCCAGAAAGGCGGCCTTGTCCTCGCCGGTCAGCGCGAACAGCTCGTTGAGCGACACGGAATCGACGCACGTCTCCGCGATGTTGTATCGCGCGCCGACCTCCCATTCGTTCATCCATTCCTCTACGGCAAACGGCTTGATGTACATAAAAATTCTCCTTTCCGCCTGCTGCAGCCCGGATAAAGCAAAAGGCGTCCGGGGCATTCCTTGTAGCGCATGTGCGCCGTACCTGCGGAATTGCCCGGACGTCTTTTTGACCCGCACCCGGTGATGCGGAAGGCGATATATTTAACTTATGATTGAATATTAATTCATAAATCCGAAAATGTCAAGCTGTAAAATAAATATTATTCATAATGCCAAGCGAAGCACCCTTCCGCACCCGATCCCGCTGCATACTGCACAGATTTACGGTTTCACAGCCCGGTAAAAGGCCGACAGAAAAAAGTCTATGCGAGAGGCGGAAAAAATTAGGGCCGCCCCGATAAGGGGCGGCCCTTGCGGATTGGTTTATTTCCGGATCACTTTCTCCAGGCGGTATCGTCCTCCGTGTAGCGGGAGGCGCTGCGGCGGCGGAAGTAGAAGTACAGACCCGCGCCGAGTGCCAGGACGGCCACGATGATGCCCGTGATGAGAAGGATGCGGCCGAGACCGCCGGACGACGTGGTATCCTTGGTGTCGTCGTTTTTCTTCACGTCGCCGATGGCTTCCTTCACGGTGAGCGTCGCGGCGTTGCTCTCAACGGAACCGGCAGCGTTTTTGATCACGCAGCGGTACTTCCAGCCGTTCTGCTCGGCGGTGACCTTTTCGACGGTGTAGCTCGCGTTCACCGCGCCGGAGATATCCGTCCAGCCGCTGCCGTCGTTTTTGTCCACCTGCCACTGGCAGAGCAGCGGCGTGGTGCCGCTCGCCGTCACGGTGAACGTGGCGGAGCTGTCCGCGTTGACGGATGCGCTCGCAGGCTGGGAGGATACGGTCGGGGCGACGGTCTTATCCTTCGCCTTGATGGTGAACTTGGCTTTCGCGCTGCCGTCGCCGTAGACGAGCGTCACGGTGTGGGAGCCTGCGGCGAGCGTGTCGAGATATTCCGGCTTGAGCGTGACGGTGGAGCCGTCCGCGGAGGCGGTGTATTTCCCGGCGGCGACCGCGGCGCCGTCCACCTTCACGGTGAAGGTGCCCTTGCCGCTGCCGGAGAAGTCGATGCCCTTGTCTCCGCCCTGCGTCCATTCGCTGTTCGCGCCCTTGGTGACGGTGTACTCACTGCCGGCGACGACGAGCGTCATCTGCCGCGTGGAGAAGCCGGTGGAGTTCGTCGCCTTCACGGCGAAGCGGAAGGAGCCTTCCTGCGTGGGCGTGCCGGAGAGAATACCGGTGTTGGCCGCGAGCGTCATGCCGTCGGGCAGCGTGCCGCTGTAGGACCAGGTGATCGGCGTGCCGCCGGTGGCGGTGATCTGCTGGCGGTATTCCTTGCCCATCGTGGCCGCGGCGAGCGTCGTGGTGGTGATGGCGGGCGCGGCAGGCAGCGTGCCGCCGCCGGTGTTCTGGCTCTTCACAATGCCGGACACGCTGACGGTCTGGTTGGCGTTGATGTTGCTGATGGTGTAAACGCCGTTGTTGCTCGTGAGCGTCGTGCCGTTGGCCTTTACGGAAAAGCCGTTGCCGCGGGTGTAGCCGTTGCTGGGCGTCACGGTGAAGGAGAAGCTGCCGCCGGCGTTTACGGGGCTCTTGGAGCCGCCGGTCGCGGCAATGGTATAGCCGGTGCCGCCCTGGAGCGTCACGGTGTAGGTCTTGGGAGCGGGCGTCGGCGTCGCGGTCGGGGCCGGCGTCGGGGTGGGCGTCGGCTGCGCGCTGTAGGCGGGAACGGTGATCGTGAACACGTCGCTCAGATTGCCGCTCTTATCGCGCACAACGACATAGACCTTGCGGGCGTTCGTATCGGCGATATCGCTGAGCTTAATGGTAGTACGGGCGTTGGTGCAGCCGCCGTGCGGGTTCTTGTCGTCGGCGATCTGCTCCGCGGTCGGAACACCGCCGTTCACGCTGCCAACCATGTAGTAATACGTTCCATCTTCGGACGAGGTGAAGTAGAACTCCGCGGTCTTCGCGTCGATGCGCTTGGAGGGCTCGCCCTTGATGGTGGGCTTCTGGGTGTCGCGCTTATAGCTCGTGGCGGAAGCGTCCGACCACTCGCTCTGCGTTCCGGCGGCGGCCGCCTGCACGCGGAAGGTGTAAACGCCGTCGTCGTTCATGTGGGGCGCAAGATCCGAGGTCGTAACGGAGCCGCCGTTGACGACGATCACGTTGCCGTAATCGCTGCCGTCGCGGAGAAGCTGGATGTTATAGGCTTCCGCGCCGGACACGGCATTCCACATGGCGGTCGCGGTGTTGTTGACCCAGGTGATCGTGGTGGGCTTTGCGAGATACACGGGAACTTTCACGGTCTTAATGTCGCTCTTGTTCCCGGCGGCGTCCACGACTATAAGATACACGTTCGTTGCTTCGGCGCCGAGACCGGAGAGATCGATCTTCGTTTCGCCGGAGGCGATGTCCTTCACGTTTGCCGAGGCAAGAAGAGCATCCTGCGTAGGCTTCTCGCCGCCGACGATGTAGTAGACCTTGCCGGCCTCGTCGGAGGTGAAGGTCACGGAGCCGTTGGAAGCGTCCGTGCGGCTCGCGCTTTCACCGGAGATGGCGGGCGCGGTCTTATCGATGGCGAGAGCGCCGCTCGCTTCCGACCACGCGCTCAGAATATCGCCGTTGACGGCCTGCACCTTGAAGGTGTAGGAGCCGGACTCTTCCAGCGTGAAGGTGTAGCTGGTCGTATCCGCGGTAACGGCAGGCGTGACCTCCGCGCCGTCCTTATAGAGCTGCACGCAGTAGGACGCAGCGCCGGGGACTTCCGACCACATCGCGGTGGAGGTGCCGTTCACCCAGGTGAGCGTGGCAGGGGCCGCAAGATAGAGCGGCACGGTCACGCTCTGCACTTCGCCGCGGTTTCCGAGACCGTCCTCGGCGGCGTAGCGGACGACGACGGCGGCGCTGTCGGCAAGGCCGGTGAGCGTGAGCGTGTTGTCCTCGCCCTTCGTGAGCGCCATGGTGCTGCCGGAGGTGAATACATCGGCGGCATCGTCGTTGAGAACATAGTAAAGCTTGCCGTCCTCGCTGGAGACGAAGGCGACGGTGGCGGTGTCCTGCGCCGTGCGCTTGACGCCGTCGGCCGGCACCGTGAGGATGGGGGCGGCGGTGTCGCGCACCGTTTCGGCGCTGCGCTCAGACCACGCGCCGACGGTGTTCGCGCCGACGGAACGCACGGCGAACGTGTAAACGCCGTCGTCCTTCATCACGTCGGAGAGATCATCCGTAGCGGACGCACCATTCACGGGGATGGGATAGCCGTAGGCGTCGGAGCCCAGATAGAGCTGCACGGTGTAATCATTCACACCCTCCACGCCGGTCCACGCGGCCTTCTTGCCGTCCCAGACGGGGGCGGTCGGCGCGGCGAGCACCGCGGGGATCGCTGCGGTCAGAAGCTCGGTCGTATGGCCGAAGGCGTCCTTCGCGGCAATGTAGACGGTGTGGGCGTTGGCGTCGAGATCCTTGAGAGAGATGGTATTCGCGCCGCGGACGAGCTCGGCCTTCGCCTCGTCCTTCATGATGTCCGCCGCGGAAGCGGGTTCGCCGTCGAGCTGGTAGTAGTATGTACCGGCTTTCGAGGCGGTGAAGGTGACGCTGCCCTCGGTCTCCGAGGTGCGCACGGCGGAGGAAATAGTCAGCGTGGGGGCTTTGCCGTCGTCAAAAACAAGCTCCCTCATTTCGGCGGTGGGAGCGGCGGCGAGCTGCTCCTCCGTGGCGGCCGTGCCGCCGATGTAGAGCGTGGAGCCGTCGAGCATCTTGCCGAGCGTGAGCGCGTTGTCCTTATCGGGGGCAATGGCGCAGACGCTGCCCTTGACCGTGCCGGAGGCGATCTTGATCTCGCCGGAAGCGCCGGACAGGTTGATGCCGTTTGCCGACTCGATCTTGCCGAGCGTATTCACGCGGATCTTCACGCCGGAAGCGCCGACAACGGCCTTCACGCCGGAAGCGCCGCCGGAGATGCCGACCTCGCCCGAGATGGTCACGGCGGCGTCCTTCGCGACAACGACGCCGGAGGCGTTATCCGGCACCTTGACCGTGCCGGAGCCCTTGAGCGTCAGACTGCCGCTCTCCACATGGAAAACGGAAGCGTCGGCATAGCTCTCGCCGTCGGCGAGCTTGAGCGTGACCGTCTGACCGGTCAGCTCAAGCGTCACGTCCTTGTCGAGCGTAAGCGGCGCGGAGAGGACGATATCCTTGACGGATTTATCGACAACATAGGATCCTCCCGCGGAAATGCCCGAAAGGTCCGTGATGACTTGGGCGTCGCCTGCCATCGCCGGCATGGGCAGCAGCGATACTGCCATCAGCACGGCGAGCAGAAGAGCCATCAGTTTCTTTGTCATAACAAAGTTACCTCCTTGAAAACGGCGCGGCGCGAAGCCCTGCCGCTTGCTTTCTGACTATAAGACGCGCGGCGGGGTCAAAAGGTTTCCTCCGCACTCGGAATTTTTGTTATTTTTCGTTGCCAGTTTTTACCGGATGCCCTCCGCGATCACATCGGCGAGCGCTTCGATCTCGGCGAGCTGCCCTTCGGTGAGCGAGGAGCGGATCGCGACGCTCTGCTCGAGCACCGTCATGTTCTTGAGCGGAGCGAGGATCGCCGCCATCTGCCGCGCGCTGACAGGCGCCCACGTGCCGTTTTCCATAAAAGCGACGGTGCGCTTCTGGAGATTGTGCGCGGCGATATCGCGCAGCAGCTCGTCCATCGTGACGAAAATGCCGCCGTTGTACGTCGTCGAGGCAAATACCAGATGGCTCCACCGGAAGCACTCGGCGATGATGTCCGAGGCCGGGGTGACGGACACGTCGTACATCGCGGTGCGCACACCGCGCTCGCGCAGCTTCGAGGCGAGGATCTCGGCGGCGTTTTCCGTGTTGCCGTAGATCGAGGCGTACGCGATCATCACGCCCTTGTCCTCCGGCGTATAGGTGCTCCAGAGGTTGTACTTTTCCAGAATATATCCGAGATCACGCCGCCAGACGAAGCCGTGCAGCGGGCAGAGCATCTGAATGTCCAGACCCGCGATCTTCTTGAAGAGATTCTGCACCTGCACGCCGTATTTGCCGACGATGTTCGTATAGTACCGGCGTGCCTCCTTGAGATAGTCGCGGTCAAAATCCACCTCGTCGGCGAAGATCGCGCCGTTGAGCGCGCCGAAAACGCCGAAGGCGTCCGCGGTGAAGAGCGTGTGCGCGCTCTTGTCGTAGGTCATCATGACCTCCGGCCAGTGGATCATCGGGGCAAGATAGAACGTGAGCTCGTGCGCGCCAGCGGAGAGCACGTCGCCCTCCTTGACGAGCTGCATGTTCTTCACGGCGTCTTTGCCGAAAAACTGCGCGATCATCACGGCGGTCTTGTCGTTGCAGACGACCGTGGTTTCCGGGTGGCGCAGCAGCAGCTCCGAGAGCGTGGCGGAGTGGTCCGGCTCCATGTGGTGTACGATCACATAGTCGAGCGGCCGCCCGCCGAGCTCGTGCTCCAGATTTTCAAAGAAGGTGCGGCTCACGGCCTTATCGACCGTGTCGAAGAGGACGGTCTTCTCGTCCGTGAGAAGATAGGAGTTATAGGAAACGCCCGCCGGAACGGAATATACGCCCTCAAACATGGCGAGACGGCGGTCGTTCGCGCCGACCCAGACAAGATCCGACGCAATTTTTTTTGTGCAGTACATATACTACCTCCGTATTGAATTGGGTTACATAATTTAAATACAGATACAGTTTACCCGCTGAGGCGCGGAAACGCAAGTACCTTTCCGCCGAAAAAGACAATAGCGCGGATATGTTCGTTGACAAAATCTTTATACTGTGATATCACATAGTAGTATGCCAAAGTATATAAATTTCTTTATGTATCTGCGAAAGGATCGCATTCATGCAGACTTTTTTGAAAACCGTTCTTCCGTATGTGTTCTGCATTCTCGCGGGCTATCTGGCCGGAGCGGTGAATTTTGCGTGGCTGCTGGCGAAGAAGCGAGGCTTTGATATCCGCACGAAGGGCTCCGGCAACGCCGGGACGACGAACGCCGGGCGGACGATGGGCTCGGGCGTCGCGGCGGTCGTGTTTCTGTGCGACGCGCTCAAATCGGCGCTCATGGTATGGCTGGCGGGATTCCTGTTCCACAGCTCGCCCTCCATCCAGACCGTGACGATGGCGGCGTGCGTGGCGGGGCATCTCTATCCGTTCTATCTGGAATTCCAGGGCGGCAAGGGCATCGCGGTGCTGCTCGGCAGCGCGCTCGCGCTCGACTGGCGGCTGTTTCTCATCCTTGTGGCGGGCGTCGCGGTCATCACGTTCATCACGGACTATATGTTCATCGGCACGCTCTCGGCGAGCGTGGGGTATCTCGTCTGGTGCATCCTCACGGGACGGAGCGGCTGGGACATTGCGATCATGGCCGCCACGGTCGCGCTCATCTTCTGGAAGCACCGGAAGAACTTCGCCCGCCTCGTCAAGGGCAAGGAGCTCGGCATCCGCGCGAGCATCTTCAAGAAAAAATACCGCGTCGATAAAAAAGACGCCTGAACCCCTCCGTCTTTTGCCTGCGGCAAAATCCACCTCCCCTGTTAGAGGGGAGGCAAGTTAGTCATCCGAAAACCATCTTGGCGCCCCTAATAGGGGAGCTGTCAGCGAAGCTGACTGAGGGGTTACTTGCTTTCCGGCGCTAAAAATGCCGCCGCGTTTCCGAAGCACCGGAAACGCGGCGGTCATTTTTTTTTCTTCTTCCGGCTGCGGCGGCCGCGGTCTGCACACGACCGTGGCGAAGAGGAGAGCGAGCACGCACACCTGCACGAAGTAGACGTACCGGAAGCTCTGGTGGTAAACATACAGCACGGAGATGATGAGATTGCCGAGGAACGGCACGGCTGCGGAGCGGAAACGCTGCATACCGTTTTTCCGCCAGAAGAGCAGCAGCACCCAGAACGCGATCAGATACGCGCCCGTGCGCCAGAGCAGAATGTCCACCACGCTGTTTCGGGGCGTTCCGGTCAGCCGGAGGTAGGCTTTGGTGAAGAAGTTCTGCCGGTAATCGCGGAGCACGCCGTCGTCCGCATCGTAGTAATCGGCCATATCGACGTACTGCGCCATCCAGTCCCGGTCATACACAAGACAGAAGGACTTTGCGTTGAAGCTGTCCTCCGGTTCCGCGACATCCCAGAGAATGTCGCACCCGTCGATGCGGTCCTTTAGTATCACATCCGGATACTTGCATAGCGCTTCGCCGTAGACCCGGAGGATATCCGGCGTCGTTACCTCCGTCGGCGTATAGGGAACGCTCCCCTCCGGACGGCCCCAGTAATAGAAATCATGGCCGTAATAGCGTGCGTAATAATCGTGCAAGTCCTCGAGCGGGAGCGCCTTTTCCAAAATCGCGTCCGCTTCCTCGGAGAGCGGCAGATCCTTATTCACGCACGAGCCGACGGCGCAGAAAAGCGTGGTAAACGGCGAGAGCGACACCGGCGCAACATTGAGTGCCGTCATGACCGGCCCCTTGAATACGCCGAACGACACCGCGGCAAGCACCGCCGCCGTAAGCGCGCGGAGCTTCACCTGCTTATAGCGCCGGACGGTGAGTACAATGCAGAGAACGATCATCGCCGCCGCGGGCGCGGCGCCGTTGTGCCGCAGGAGGGACACGAGAAAGATGTCCAGCGCAAGACAGGCGTAAAACGGCCATTTCCGGCTGCGCGGCGTATCGAGCGCAAGCTGCAAAAGGAGATATGTACCCCACAGCAGCGCGAGCGTGAACGGAAAATCCTTTAGTACGTTCGTCCAGCTGAGCACCTGATTCGGCATCAGCGCAAAGAAGCATCCGAGAAATACGAGCAGCGGCAGCGGCACGCCGCGGTCGTACCCCATCATGAGGAACGCGCACAGCACGAGCGAGAAGAGCAGCAGCTGCACCGCCGTGAGCGCGGCGGGATGGGGGATAACGGTCAGAACGATCCGCTCCAGCATCGTGCAGAGAAACGGATGGTTGTCGCTCATCCCGTAATCCCCCAGGGCTTGATGATATTGATCAATGGCGTCGAGCGGAAATCCGCCCGGCCATTCGGCCCAGAGTACAAAGACCTGACAGAGAAGCAGTGCAATAAGAAGAACGCACAGCGCCTTCTTCCGGCTTCCCGGTTTCGGCAGCGTGCGGGGGCGGGAGGAGAGCCATTCCAGCGCGAACAGCAGCAGCCGGATAACGGGGATGAACCAGAGAATACCGCTTAGCACATAGAAAAGCCCCGGCAGCGAAAAATGCATCCTCGTGTTGCCGTCCAGAAAGAAGCGCTGCGCGAAGCTCGCAAGCGAGGCATAAACGGCGATTATCCCAATGGCGGCACGGGAGCCCTTTGTGCGGTACTTTTCCATACAGCCGCTCTTCCGGTTGAAGCACCAGACGGAAGCGACCGTCAGCAGCAGGAGAAAGCCCTGGGTCAGATGCGTTGGCTGGATGCGATCGCTCGTGAAAAAGAGAAAGGCATAGTTTGTGGCGAAGAGGGCAGCCCGGAGGACATTATTTCGCTTTTTCATTGTCGGTCGTCTGTGCGGCGTGGTACATGCCGGAAAGGATCGTCATCTGCAGCTCAAAATTCTGCCGGTGCATCTTGCCCTGCGTATCGAGGATCAGACCGCATATGAAGCTCTGCAGAGAGAACAGCGCCATAAAGCATGCCGCCACGAACGTCGGGAGCCGCGGTACGAGCCCGGTTTGCAGATACTCCGTCAGCACCGGGCACAGAAAGAGCAGCGCCGCGACCATCAGTATCCCGGCGATGATGCTGAAAAACGGCAGGGGCCGGTAGTCCTTATAAAGCCGCGCAATCGTTCGCAAAACCTTGAAGCCGTCCGAAAAAGTGTTCAGCTTGGACTCACTCCCCGCCGGGCGGTCCCGGTATCCGACCGGGATCGACGTGAGCGCAAAGTTTTTGTCCAGCGCGTGGATCGTCATTTCCGTTTCGATCTCAAAGCCCTTGGAAAGGATCGGGAAGCTCTTGACGAACAGAGGACTGAACGCGCGGTATCCGGTCATGATATCCGTCACATGACCGCCGAAAAAGCGGTTGACCAGCTTTCGCACAAGGACGTTCCCGCTGTTGTGGAACGGGCGCTTGTTCTCCGTGAAATATGTGGAGGAAAGGCGGTCGCCGATCACCATGTCGTAGCCGTCGCGCAGTACGCCATCCGCCATGGCACGGGCATCCTCCGCCGGGTAAGTGTCGTCTCCGTCGATCATCAGATAGCACTCCGCATCGATCTCGCGGAACATCGTCCGGATCACGTTGCCCTTGCCCTGCCGCCGCTCGTAGCGCACGACGGCGCCGGCGGCGCGGGCGATCTCGTCCGTTCCGTCGGTGGAGTTGTTGTCGTAAACATAGATTGCGGCATCCGGCAGCGCTGCACGGTAATCCTGCACTACCTTGGCGATGGTGGCACTTTCGTTGTAGCATGGTATCAGAACGGCAATTTTATCCATGTTCGTCCTCCTTTTCCGGCTCTGCATCCGAAAGTTCTTTTGCGGGTTCGGTTGGCTGTGCGCCGTCCCAATTCTGCTTCACCGCGACGGTGATAAAGAGCAGCGCCATCACGCTCACCTGAACGAAATAAACGTACCGGAAGCTCTGGTGATAGAGCACCAGCATGGAGCCCGCGGCGTTTGCCAGCATGGGCAGCGCCGCCCACCAGAGACGGACCATGCGGTTTTTGCTCCAGAAGAGCAGCAGCACCCAGAATGCGATCAGGTACGCGCCGGTACGCCAGAGAAGCATATCCGCCGCGCTGTTGATCGGAGTATTTGCCGCGGAATAGTACGCTTTCGCTGGCACAGCGGTTTTTATATACGAACCGTCGTCCAGCCGGTCCAGACGGCTCGTATCCAGCGGGAACGTGTTTTCGGGAAATGGGGAAACAAAGCTGAAGGTTCTTGCGTTGAAGCTGTCGGGCGGCTGAACGACGTCCCAGAGAATGTCCGTGCCGTCCAGACGGTCCTTGATGACTACGTCCGGGTATTTCCGCAGTGCCTCCAGATAGACCGTAAAGGCGTCGCGGGCGGTGATATCAGAGATCTTATACGGCTCGGAGCCTGCCGGACGGCCCCAGTAATAGGGATCATGTCCCACAAAGCGAGAGTAATATTCGCCCCAGTCCTCCAGCGGCAGCGCCTTTTCCATGATCTGCTCGCTCTCCTCCGAGAGCGGGAGCTCCTTGTTGATGCAGGAGCCTGCGGCGCACATCATGGTCGTATACGGGGACATGCCGTTCGGCGCAACGCCAAGCGCCGTGAATACCGGCCCCTTATACACCGCGAGAAGCACCACAGCGGTCAGCGCCGAGACGGCGGGTCTCCATTTTAGAGCGGCATGGTTTTTCAGTGTCAGAACGATGCACAGTACTGCAACGGCCAGACCCGGCACAACGCCGTTGTGCCGCAGCGTGCAGATGAGAAAAATATCTACAGTCAGACACACATAAAACCCGAACTTCCTGCTCTGCGGCTTTTTCATCGCCAGCAGCGCAAGCAGATAAAGCCCCCATAAAAGCGCGAGCGTGAACGGGAAATCCTTTAGTACGTTCGTCCAACTGAGCGCCTGATTCGGCAGAAGCTCGATCACCGCGCCGAGAAATGTCAGCCGCCGGAGGGGAATGCCGCTGTCGTACCCGATCATCAAAATGGCTGTCAGCAGCCATGTGAAAAGGAGCATCTGCACGGCGGTGATCGCACCGGCCTGCGGAATGACGGTCAAAATGAGCTTTTCCAGCAGCGTGTGCATCACCGGATGCCAGTCGTTGATGCCGTAAAGCCCCGTCGCCTGCGAAAGCTGGTCGATGGCGTCCGCCGGGAAGCCGCCCGGCCACAGGATCCACAAAACGGCCAGCTGACACACGGCCAGTACGGCAAAGAGCGTCCACCACGCGCGGCGGCGGCTTCCCGGCTTCGGCAGCGTGCGGGGGCGGGAGGAGAGCCATTCCAGCGCGAACAGCAGCAGCCAGATAACGGGGATAAACCAGAGAATACCGCTCAAAACATAAAAGAGTCCCGGCAGCGAAAAATGCATTCTCGTGTTGCCGTCCAGAAAGAAGCGCTGCGCGAAGCTCGCAAGCGAGGCATAAACGGCGATTATCCCAATGGCAGCGCGGGATCCCTTTGCGCGGTACTTTTCCATACAGCCGCTCTTCCGGTTGAAGCACCAGACGGAAGCGACCGTCAGCAGCAGGAGAAAGCCCTGCGTCAGATGCGTCGGCTGGATGCGCTCGCTCGTGAAAAAGAGAAACACAAAGTTTCCCATGAGAAGAAAGGCGAGCACTTTCTGTCGCTCCGTCCAGCCGCGCTTTTCCATGGGGCGGGCGAGAAACAGCAGCGCGAGCTGCGCAAAGTAGAACACAACGCACCACGCGCCGAGCGTATAGAGCAGCTTTTCCCAAAGCGCGTACATGTGCGAGCCTTCCAGCGGGAAGCGCACATGCGGCAGAAATGTGTTCCAGCCCGCGCCGACGAGCAGCGCGGCGAGCAGCGCCGCGGCGATCCGGCTTTGGAGCGGGAACGGCTTTCCCTCGGCGTATTTGCCCTTCAAAAAGCATGCCAGCACGCCCATGACCACGAAATAGCAGAAGATAAAGACTCTCTGCAATGAGGTTTCGAGCGTATGGAGGTCGATCAGAAAGGTAAGATAGAGCGCGGCCAGAACGATGGCCGGTAATGCCAGATAGTTTTTGCTTTTTTTCATAACCCGTACTCCGATAATGCGTTTCGGTCAGGAGACTTTGTTGCGTCGGAAAATCTTTTTCAGAAAATCTCCGAGAATGCGGAGCGGCTTGGTGATCTTCCAGCAGGTGGAGTTTTCGTAGCGATCGCATTCGCTTTTGTAGTATGTTAGAAGCTGCGCCGTATCACCGGGGAGAGATATGTCGTTGTCTCCGTGCAGCAGATCCCATGTGAAGTAGTGCTTCAAAACTTCGTATGTATAATCCGGAGCTGGACCATTATCCTTTCTTAGCCAACTGCCCTCGTAATGGTGCTCGCAGACACATCTCCCGTCGTGCATATTCACAGTCATACGATTGGCGCTGAATACACGGATGTTACCTTCCAAAAGCTGTGATTTTCCGTTCAATTGCAGGTTCGTCCGTTTGATGAGAAGCTGCGTAAGACGGCGTGGGATCGTGAAGTCCTCTCCGGGACACTCTGTCAGATCGAAAGTGTCTTCTTCATACGAGCGGCGCAGTTCACCAATGAGCCCGCAGTTTTTTTCGGCACCCAAAATACCGGCGTGAATGAAGAGAGGCGTTTCAAAGGCAAAGAACGCTTTCGCATAGAGAAAGCTTTCCAGCGGCTGATGAAGTTCCATGTCTGTATCCATGTAAACGCCACCGTGATCGTACAGCGCCTTTAACCGAAAATAATCGGAAACAAAGGCATACTGCCTCTTTTCGTACGCTTCTTCCACATATCGGTTTGTGTGAATGTCGCAATTGGATTCATTCCACTCCATGATCTCAAAATCCGGGGCGTACTTCTTCCAGGAATCCATGCATTTTTGAATGAGCTCGCTTTTCTCCCCGTTGCCGAACCAGCAGTAATGGATGATTTTCGGGATCGTGTCCAGATGCTCAAAATCCAGAAATGTCTCTTCACGGATCGCGTCGGCAATATAAGCGTTTCCGCGGAAATAGTCCCGGTTCCGGTCATAGTAATCCTTGGACTGCTTTGTGAAGTCATCGAGAAAATTGGTGCAGAAAAAGTTGAGGCTCCAGTATACCGCAAACTGTATTTCCTTTTCAAAGAGAGGGTTGGCGTGTTCGCGGATACGATCCCACGCGGCATAGCAGTCGAGCAGGCGCTTGTCGCCGGATTTTATCGACGTGATGGAACCGACGCGCTGGCGGTAAAAATACAGGCCTTCGGGAAGATAGTAGATATTTTTTGCGTAGCTGAGAAGAATTGGGGTTGTGGCAAGGTCTTCATAGAATCCGGTAGGAAATTGGATAACGTTAAAAAGCTCCCTGTCAATGAGCTTGGAGCATGCGGCCACAATTCCGTATTTCGCAGCGTGCTTAATGATCTCAAAACGGTTGATGTTGGGAAAATCGCAGGAGCTGGAATGTACTTGTTTTCCATCTTCCCAGAATGAGATAATGTCTGTTATTACGTAGTCAGCATTGTGAAACTTGGCGGCCTCGTACATATGTTTCAGCGCATCTTTGTGAATGTAATCGTCCGAATCAACGAACACAAAGTAACGGCCGTGGGCTTTTTCCATTCCGTAATTTCTCGCACCGCCGAGTCCACGGTTTTTAATCGTGAATGCGCGAATTAATTCGGGGTATCGATAGACGTAATCGTCAATAACCGATTGGGAGTCGTCCGTAGACCCATCGTTCACGATTATGATCTCATAGTCCGTAAAGGTTTGGTTTACGACAGAATTCAAGCACTCTGCCAGATAATGCAGCATATTATATACGGGAATGATTACGGATATTTCCGGTGCACTTTTTTCTTCTTTCTGGGGAACAAATGTCATTTTTGTATTCATGGCAGTGCATCTGCTTTCTTCGGGCAGCTGAAAAAGAGTGTCCAGAATTTGCCCTATTTCGGTATTGTCATATGTATAGGTGTTTAAAGCAAGCCTTTTTTCTTCCAGCAACTGTCGGCTGTTGTAAACTTCTTCCATCCCGCGGACTATGGAAAATATATCGTTGGGAATGACCCAGCCATAGTTTTCTACCATTTCCGTCGCACCGCCGGAGCGTGTTGAAATGACAGGGGTTCCCGACAGAAGACTTTCGACAATAGTGAGAGAAAATCCTTCATATTCCGAAAGCGCACCGACGATATCGGCGGCTCTCATATAGGCATAGGGATTCTTTCTGAATCCGAGAAAATGGACATTGTCCAGACCATATTGTTCTTTTTTGTGGATCAGAGAATCGTACTCGTACCCCTTGCCGAGAATCAGCCAGTTTATTTCCAAACCATCCTGCTTTAAAATTCGCGCGGCATCCAGCATCCTGTGGAATGCTTTTTCCGGTTCCAGACGACCGACTAATACAACATTCAATTGGTCATCAGATCGCCGGATAAAGTAATCCTCCTCGACAGGTTCTCCGGCCATAGCGCGGATGCGATCACTGTCAACAAAATTGTGGATTACAATGCATTTGTCCGAATATTCGGGAAAGTGCTTCAAAAAGCTGCGCCGGGCGTTTTCCGAAACGAAAACGATCGTATCATAAAAAGCAAGGAGCTTACGCCGACGCTCAACATCGTCTTGAGCGGCATTTTTCCAGGTGTCGTAGTTTGTGTGGATCCATTGAATCTTTTTGGCGCGGGGAACATTAAGCGTTGCAATTTCTTCGAAAAACGTGGAGTTTTCAAACGGGACAACGATGTAATCGGCGTCGGAGACGTGCATTTTGTCCGTGACGGTTATTTCGGGAAAGAGCAAGGATTTTGTGCTGTTTTCCGCCTTCGTTGGGGAATACAGGATAACTTTGTGGCCGCGGCTACAAAGATAATTTGCGTTTTTAAATGTGGCGAAATGTCCGCCGCCTTTGTAGTTTATGTTGTCGACCGTAAAAATAATTTTCGCCATCCCTGGATCTCCTTCTATAGCTGAGTGATAAGTTTGATGAAGCCGTTGTCGTCGCTTGTAATTTTGCCGTACCGCCCGTCTTCGAGCATCTCCCTTACGCCGCCGACGTCGTTGGCGATGACCGGCACGCCGAGCGTTTTGGCCTCGTCGATCGTGACGGGCGTGCCCTCATACTCCGAAAAGAGCACGAGCGCATCGCACCGCGCGAGCAGGGGACACGGGTTTTCCATATATCCGGTCAGCGTCACGCACGGGCCGAGACCGAGCGCGTCGCGCCGCCGCCGGATATCCTCGAACAGCGGCCCGCTGCCGGCAAAGTACCAGCGGAACGCGAAGCCGCGCTTTTTCAGCTCCGCGGCGATATCGAGCAGCCGGTCATAGCGCTTTTCGCGCTCGAGCCGCCCGATGGTGATGAGATTGCAGACCCGCTCGTCCACCGGCACCGTGAGCGGCGCTTTGGCGCGCTCGCGTATCTCGCCGCGGAACACCGGGTTCGGCACGGCGAGCGTCTTGTCTGCAAACTGCGGATATACGGCGAGAAACTTCTCGCGCAGCGTCCTGTTGAGACAGACGATCGCGTTAAACCGGCGATAGAGCGCGGCGTCGTTTTTCGTAACGGCGCGCGTCCATTCGTTCAGCTCCCGCCAGGCGGCGTAGTCCGTATGGATCCACTGGATCTTTCCCGGATGGCGGCAGCGGGAGACAAATTCCCGCATTTTGGAGGCCTCGCTCACGACGAAGATCGTGTCGAAGGTCTCAAACGCCGCGGTCATGTTCCGCCGCAGCAGCGCTTTCGGCAGCACGGACTCGAGCCCGATGTGCGCGAGCACCGCGTAGGCAAGCCGGAGAAGCTTTCCGGCGAGGGATATGTCCCCGTCGCGCAGCACCTGCCGCGTCGGGCGCGAGAGCAGCCGCAGCCCACCTCCATCGGGGAGCTCAAGCAGCCGGAACTCCTGTCGGAGCGCGGCGTCCCGGCACGGCTCGGCGGAATAGAGCCATACCTCCGCTACGCCGGACACGGCGCGCGCCTGCGCGAGCGCCGCGGTGCGGGCGCCGCTCGCGTAGTTTATATCGTCGAATACATAGAGAGCCTTTTTCGTGTCGTTTTCCAATAGCGCTTCCAGTGTGTCCCGGGATGTTTCGGCGGCTGGACGTTTCGCGTCCCGGCGCATCGTCTCCGCCGCGCCGCCGGTGAGAAAGGCGCGGAGGCTTTCGGTGATCTCTTCATCGGAAAAGCCGCAGAGGACGCCGTTTTTGCCGTCTTCGATCTGTTCGAGCGCGCCGGAGGTGCGCGTTGCGATCACCGGCACGCCGAGCGCCTTTGCTTCCGTGATGACCATCGACCACGATTCATGGTCGGAGAGGACGCACACGGCGTCGGCGCGGCGCATCACGCCGTAGGGGTTGTCGAGCGGGCCGGTCAGCGTGAAATAGTCTTCAAGCCCCGCATCCCGCACCGCAAGCCGGAGCTTTTCCACGAGCGGGGCGTTGGCAAGCGAGCCGATGTTCACCCAGCGAAACCGCAGCCCCTCGGAAAAGAGCCGCTGCATCGCCGCGACCTGCCGCAGATGGTTTTTCTCCTCACGCACGTTTGCGACCGTCACGAGCAGCGGCAGACCGTCCTCCGGCAGAGAGACGGGCAGCGGTTCCTCACTCATGGCGATGATCTTCTCACTGTCCACGCGGTTCGGAAGCACGGCCGAGCGGGAGGCGAGCTGCGGATATTTTTTCACCGCCCCCTCCATCGAGTGGCGGGAGGCGAAGAGAAAGCCGTCGAACTGCGCTTCAAAGCGCAGGATGTCCGGGTGGAGAAAGGCGGCCTTGTCCATGTCTGCGTGGATCCAGACATATTTGCGCCGTGCCGCGGCATAGCGCGCGCAGAGCGCGCTCGAAAACCACTCGCCGTAGGAAATGGCGGCGTCGTAGTATTGGTTTTGCAGATAGCGGACGGCGCCGCGGCGGAACGGCTGTGTGCCGGTGAGCTTCCGCTCAAGCTTGAAGACGGCCTTTTTCACGAACGCGGTCTTTTTTTCGTTTTTGGCCACGTTGATGACGTGTACCCAGTCCGGGATCTCCGGGATGAGGGAGAGACTGCCCGGCAGGTCGATCATATCAAAGATGAGAAGATCAACGTCAAAGCGCGCGCTGTCCATCGTGCGCAGAAGATTCACGAGCGCCATTTCCGCGCCGCCCCTGAAGAACTGGTTGATGATAAAAAGGACGCGCTTTTTCTTCGGTGCGGCGGTACTCATGCGCGCATATACTCCCCGCACACGGCGTCCGCGTCGCCGAGCATGCGCATATGGCCGTGCTCGAGCCAGAGAGCCTTTTTGCAGATCTTCTGCACCTGCTCGATCGAGTGGGAGACGAAAACGACCGTTGCGCCGGAGGCGATCATCTCCTGCATGCGCGCGAAGCTCTTCTCCTGAAATTTATAGTCGCCGACGGCGAGGATCTCGTCGATGATGAGAATGTCCGGCACGTTCATCGTCGCAATGGCAAAGCCGAGACGCGCCACCATGCCGGAGGAATAGTTCTTCACGGCGGTGTCCACAAAGTCCTGCAATTCGGCAAACTCGATGATCTCGTCGAACCGCTCGGACATATACGCGCGGCTGTAGCCGAGGATCGCGCCGTTGAGATAGATGTTCTCGCGCGCGGAAAGGTTGGCGTCAAAGCCCGCGCCGAGCTCGATGAGGGGAGCAATGCTCCCGTAGGTCTCCACCGTGCCCTTGGTCGGCTTCAAAATGCCGGAGACGATTTTCAAAAGCGTGCTCTTGCCGGAGCCGTTCAGCCCGACGATGCCGAGAGAATCGCCCTTTTCAAGCGTGAACGATATGTCCCGCAGCGCCCAGAACTCCTGAAAATGGAGCTCCCGGCGCACAGCCTTGATGAAATATTCCTTGATGCTGTCGATCTTCTCCGAGCTGAGATTGAACATCATCGAAACATCGTTGACTTTAATAACGCTGCCCATGGCGCACCTCCGCTCAGACATACAGGACGAACTTGTCCTGCTTTTTATAAAATACGAAAAGCCCCAGCGCGAGCATCAAAAGCCCCAGACACAGGCAGAGAAGGTTTTCCTTCAGACTGGGGAACACGCCGTAGAGCACGATGGAGCGCATGTAGGTGACAAGATGGTACATCGGGTTGATCTGCATGAGCTTCATCACGGCGTCCGGCAGGATCTCTACGGGGTAGAAGATGGGCGTGAAGTATGTCCACGCGAGAATGAACACGCTGTAGAAATGCGCGATATCGCGGAAAAACACCGTGACCGCCGAGAGCAGAATGCCGAGCCCGACGGAGAAGAGGAACGTATAGAAAATGGGGATCGGGAGCAGCAGGAGCGTCGCGTGGAACGGCGCGTCGGTAATGAGCATCACGATGAACATCGCAATGAGCGAAAACCCGAGATTCACAAGCCCCGAAAGCACATTCGAGAGCGGGAAAAGGTACTTCGGAATATAGACCTTTTTGATGAGGGAGGCGTTGGATATGATCGAGTTGAGCGCGGTCGTCGTCGATTCCGAATTGAACGCAAAGATGAGCGAGCCCGAAAGATAATAGATCGGAAAATTCGGGATATTCTGCTTGAAGAGCGTGGAAAAGACGATCGTGATGACGACCATCATCAGCAGCGGGTTGAGCACCGTCCACACGAGCCCCAGCGCGGAATGGCGGTAGCGCACCTTGATGTCGCGCACCACAAGCTCGCGCAGCAGCGGCGTGAACCGGCGAAAGCCCTCCATTTTTTCTTTTACGTAGCCTTTGTTGAATGCCATGATCCGGTATTCCTCACTTTTTCGTATCGCGGCTCTGCAGCTTCCACTGCAGCCGCTTTACCGAGCGCATCATGCTGCGCGGAACGCACGCCATGATGAGCGGTTTGACAAGATAGATGTAATCCGAAGCCGGGGAGCCCATTGCGCGCAGTCCGCGCGCGCGGACGCGAACCTCATACATGCGGGTCCTGGCATTGTGACGGAGATAGGCTTCCTGCGGTTCGTACACCGAGTAAAGGATCTCCTGCAAGTTTTCCCCGATCACGCCGTTGGCGGCAAGCCGCATGACGAGATCATAATCCTCCGTGCGGCGCGTTTCGGGAGAGGTGCTGTAGCCGTTCACGCTCTCGAGCACGGCGCGGCGGAAGAGCATCGTCGGGTGGAAGAAGGGATTCTTCTGCGCGATGATGTGCTTCGTGATCTTCTGCGGAAACTGCCGCGTGCTCCATACGCCGGTATCGTCGAAAACGCGCACGCCGCACGCGGCGTAGGGCGCGCCGGACGAGAGCAGAAAGTCCATCGTCCGCTCAATCCGGTCGGAGTCGGAAACATCGTCGGCGTCCTGCCGGGCGATGTATGCGCCCTGCGCGCGCGCAAGGCACTCGTTGAGCGAAGCGCCGAGACCGAGATTTGTTTTGTTTTGGAAGATCGTGACGCGCGCATCCTGCGCGGCAATGCGCTGCATGATGCGCCATGTATCGTCCGTGGAGGCGTCGTCGCAGAGGATGAGCTCCAGATCGCGGTACGTCTGCGCCAGAACGGACGCCGCCGCCTTTTCGAGCGTGGGAGCGCCGTTATATACGCTCATGAGAACGGAAACGAGTCCGGCATCGCAGTTGGGCATTTTTCCCCTCCTCCGGGTTAGTATAAACGTATCAGAGGCATAAAAACCCTTTATAAAGGTAACACTTTTGCGCGATGATAGCAAGCAGTATGTTTTTCCTGTACGGAAAAACCGCCGGAAAGAGTCATTTTCCCGGTTGACAAGCGGATATTTCGTGATAGAATGTATAAGATTTTTGGGCTATGACGAAGCAAGCCGCGCTGATACGGTCTACAGAGAGAGGGGGAGGCTGAAAGCCCCTCGTCCGGCGCCGCGGCAGCCACTTTTGAGCCTTCGCGCGAAGAGCGCGGCGGTCCGCCTCCGTTATCGGGCGCACGAGATACGGCTGGCGTCAGCGCTTAAAGCCGCAATCAGGGTGGTACCGCGTGGAATGTTTTTCCCCGCCCCTGTTTTCGGGGGCGGGGTGTATTTGTTTTTGGAGGTTAGTATGAAAAATTTCGGACTCAATGAGCTGCGGGAGATGTATCTCTCCTTCTTTGAGACAAAAGGTCATCTGCGTCTGCCCAGCTTCTCGCTGATCCCCCGCAACGACCCCTCGCTTCTGCTCATCAACGCCGGCATGAGCCCCATGAAAACATGGTTCACCGGGGAAGAAGAGCCGCCGCGCCGCCGCGTGACGACCTGCCAGAAGTGCATCCGCACGCCCGATATCGAGAACATCGGCAAAACGGCGCGCCACGGCACCTACTTTGAAATGCTCGGCAACTTCTCCTTCGGCGATTACTTCAAGCGCGAAGCCGTCCACTGGGCGTGGGAATTTCTGACCTCCCCCGACTGGGTCGGCATCGATCCCGACCGGCTGTACCCGAGCGTCTATCTCGATGACGACGAGGCATGGAACATCTGGCACAACGAGATCGGCATCGCCCCGGAGCGCATTTTCCGCTTCGGCAAGGAGGACAACTTCTGGGAGCACGGCAGCGGTCCGTGCGGCCCCTGCTCCGAGATCTACTACGACCGCGGCGAGAAATACGGCTGCGGCAAGCCCGGCTGCACCGTGGGGTGCGACTGCGACCGGTATATCGAGATCTGGAACATCGTGTTCTCCCAGTTCAACAACGACGGTCAGGGCAACTACACCGAGCTTGCCCAGAAGAACATTGACACCGGCATGGGTCTTGAGCGTCTCGCGGTCGTCTGCCAGGACGTGAACTCCCTCTTCGACGTCGATACCGTCATGAACATCACCCACAAGGTGAGCGAGATCACCGGCGCGCACTACGGCGAGACGAACGCGAAGGACGTGTCTCTCCGCATCATCACCGACCACATCCGCTCCTCGACCTTTATGATCTGCGACGGCGTTCTCCCCTCCAACGAGGGCCGCGGCTATGTGCTGCGCCGTTTGCTCCGCCGCGCCGCCCGCCACGGACGTCTGCTCGGCGAGAAGGAGCCGTTCCTTTATAAAGTCTGCGATACCGTCATCCACGAGAACCGCGGCGCTTACCCCGAGCTTACCGAGCGGCAGGAGTACATCACCGGCGTCATCCGCTCCGAGGAGGAGAACTTCTCCCGCACGATCGACGGCGGCATGGCCATCTTCGCCGGTATGCTCGCCTCTCACAAGGAAAAGGGCGAGACCGTGTTCTCCGGCGCCGATGCCTTCAAGCTCTACGATACCTACGGCTTCCCGCTGGATCTCACGAAGGAAATGGCGGCGGACGAGGGCATGACGGTCGATGAGCCCGCGTTCCAGACCCTGATGAAGGAACAGCGCGAGCGCGCCCGCGCCGCCCGCAGCTCCGATGAGACCGCCTGGGCGGGACTCGATCTCGGCCTGGACAATCTCCCCACCAAGTTCACCGGCTATGAGCGTCTGCACGACGACTGCACCATCCTCGCCATCGTTGCCGAGGACGAGCTGCGCGAGCGCGTCGGCTCCGGCGTGCACGCGAGCATCGTTCTTGACAAAACACCGTTCTACGCCGAAATGGGCGGCCAGAGCGCCGACCATGGCCTGCTCATTCTCAAGGACGCCGTCTTTGAGGTGCACGATGTGCAGAAGAACAAGGCCGGCAAGGTGCTGCACCACGGCGTGATGGTCTCCGGCAATCTCGCCGTCGGCGACAAGGTGAACGCCTGCGTCGATACCGGCCGCCGCAAGGCGATCATGCGCGCTCACAGCGCCACCCACCTGCTGCACAAGGCGCTGCGCACCGTTCTCGGCGACCATGTCCACCAGGCCGGTTCGCTCGTTGAGCCCGACCGTCTCCGCTTTGACTTTACCCACTTCTCCGCCATGAAGCCCGAGGAGATCGCCTCCGTCGAGCGCATGGTGAACGAGGCCGTGCTCGAAGGCTTCCCCATCACCGTGAAGGAGATGCCCATCGCGGAGGCACGCAGTATCGGCGCAATGGCGCTCTTCGGCGAAAAGTACGGCGACGTTGTCCGCGTCGTTGATATGGGCGATGGTTACTCCGTGGAGTTCTGCGGCGGCACGCACCTCGACAATACCGCGAAGGTCGGCTCGCTGCGCATCGTGAGCGAGTTCTCCATTGCGAGCGGCGTGCGCCGTATCGAGGCCATCACCGGCCAGGAAACGCTCAAATTCATGGAGAACAACACCCGCTTGCTCATGACGCTCTCCGAGCGACTCAAGGCCAAGCCGGAGGAGCTGCTCACCCGCGCCGAGGCGCGCACGAGCGAGATCCGCGAGCTGCGCTCCGAGCTCGAAAAGTTCCGCGGCCGCGAAATGCTCTCCAACGCCGAGAGCTTCCTCGCCAGCTCCAAGAAGGTCGGCCCGCTGCACGTGTTCACCGGCGTCGTGCCGGTCGATACGCCGGATAACCTCCGCAAGATCGGCGACTTCCTGCGCGACAAGGACGAGAGCATCGTTGCGGTGCTCGCCGCCGTGCGCGACGGAAAGATCACCTTCCACAGCGTGTGCGGCAAGGCGGCGATCGCTGCCGGCGTCCGCGCGGGCGATATCATCCGCTCCGTCACCGCCATCTGCGGCGGCAAGGGCGGCGGCAAGCCGGATTCCGCCATGGGCGGCGGCGCCGATACGCTCAAACTCGACGACGCTCTTGCTACCGTGGACGATTTCGTCGCCGGAAAGCTGAACTGAATTTTTCAAAAGCCGCCGCATTGCGGCGGCTTTTGCCCATTATGTGAAAGGAGCACTATTATGAACGACTGCCTTTTCTGCAAGATCATCGCCGGGGAGATCCCGTCCGCGAAGGTGTATGAGGACGAGCACGTCTACGCCTTCCGCGACATCAACCCCCAGGCCCCGACGCACATTCTCGTTGTGCCGAAAGAGCACATCGGCTCCGCCGCGGAGCTGACGGAGGAAAACTCCGCGGCCGCCGCGCGCTGCCTCGTCGCCGCGGCGAAGATCGCTGAGCGCGAAGCGCTGACCGGCGGCTACCGCATCGTATCCAACGTCGGCTCCGACGCCGGACAGACCGTGAAGCATCTCCACTTCCACATCCTCGGCGGCAAGCGCCTGGACGACACCATGGCGTAAAGGGTACGGAAAAACGTACAAGAGCGGATCAGAGCCCCGCACCTACAGGAATATCTGCATTGCGCCCGTGGGCGGGGCTCTGCTCCGCCCGCGGGAAGAAATTGGTTTACCGCAAACCCAATCGCCTCCCTTTGCACAAGGGAGCATTTTTAAACATGTACAACCAACCGTATGGTTGGAAAAACTAAGCGGAACGCAACCGTTTGGTAGCATCAACTCGGGTGATTGTATGTATTTTCCGCGTCTGTACGAGCTTCGGGAAGACCATGATCTGACACAAAAGAAGATCGCCGAATATCTGACCATGCATCCGGAGGTCTACCGCCGGTACGAAGCCGGTATCCGGGAGATCCCGGTCTGGGCGGTGATCCGGCTCGCGGAGCTGTATCACGTTTCCACAGACTATCTGCTCGGCCTGACGGACGAAAAGAACGGCCATGCGTAAAGCGGCGCTGCTCTGCGGGACGCTGTCCCTTGCCGTTTTCGTATCCTTTTATCTCCTGCCGGAGAGCGTTCTGCTCCCGGCGGCGGGCGTCTGCGCGCTTCTTTCCGCGCTTTCGCTGCTGCTTCCGCGCGGAAAGGGCCGGGCCCGCGCGCATCTCGCGCTGCTCGGCGCGGCGATCGGGCTATTTGCCTTTTTCGTGCAGGAGCATTTTCTCGCCGCGCCATCGGACGCGCTCGCCGGGGAAAAGCGCGTGATCTCCGTGCGTGTGACGGACTACCCGGATATTTACGATACGAGCGAGTATCTGACGGTGCTTGTCACAGACCCGGAGCTTCCGGGTGTGAAGTGCCGCATCGCTTCCTACGATACGGAAAATTTCACCGCGCTCACGCCGGGCGACGAGCTTTCCATCCCGGTAAAGCTGCTCCCGGCGCGCGAGCGCAACGGCCAGAGCGTGGATACCTACGCCGCGCAGGGCATCTTTCTTCGCGCCACGGCGACCGGCGCGCCGGAGATCACCGGACGCTGGGACTTTTCGTTTCTTTATGCGCCGAAGGCGCTCTGCCGCGCCATCGGGGAGATCTGCCGAAGCGTGTTCCCGCCGGATGTGCAGCCGTTTCTCACGGCGCTCCTCACCGGCGACAAGGCCGACCTTTACGACGACGGCGCGCATTACTACGCCCTTGCCGACGCGGGGCTCGCGCACGTCGTGGCGGTGTCCGGCATGCACATCGCCTTTCTCATGGGCTTTCTCTTTCTGCTGATCGGGCGGCGGCCGTGGGCGGTCGCGGTGAGTCTGCCGGTGCTGCTGCTCTTCGCGGCAATGACCGGCTTTACGCCGTCGGTGACACGCGCGGCGGTCATGCAGTTCTTCCTTCTCGCCGCCCCGCTTTTCGGCCGGGAGAGCGACGGCGTAACGTCGCTTTTGACGGCGCTTGCCCTGCTGCTCCTTCTCAATCCCTCCGCCTGTGCGAGCGTCAGTCTGCAATTGAGCTTCTCCTCCGTGGCGGGCATCTGGTTTCTTTCCGATCGGATGTACCGCGCGCTCAGCCGGCGGATCGAAGACTTGAAGATCGCCGAAAACCGGCACGCCCGGCGCGTTCTTCTTTTCGCCGCGGGCTCGGTTTCGAGCAGCATCGGCGCGATGGCGCTCTCCGCGCCGCTCACGGCAGTGCACTTCGGCTCGGTGTCGGTCGTGTCGCCGATATCGAACATCCTCTGCCTTTGGATCGTTTCGGCGGTCTACATCGGCGGGTACATCATCGTGCTGCTCGGCGCGTTTCTGCCCGGCGCCGCGGCGCTGGCCGGAAGCGTTCTCGCGTGGGGCGTGCGGTATATTTACGCGGTGTCCGGCTTCCTCTCGCGCCTCCCGTGCGCGAACGTTTATGTGCGCAATCCGCTCTTTCTCGGCTGGCTCGCGCTCGTATACGCGCTCTTTTTCGCCGCGTGGCTGCGCTCCCGGAAAACCGGGCGCTTCCGCGCGCTCGCGCCGATATGCGTTTCGCTCGCGCTGCTCTTTGCCGCCGCGGGCATTACGAGACTCCAATGGAGCGATACGCTCCGTCTCACGGCGCTCGACGTCGGGCAGGGGGAATGCATCGTTCTCACGAGCGGGGAGCATGCCGCGGTGATCGACTGCGGCGGAAGCTGGGTCACGCACGACGCCGGGAAAAGCGCCGTGCAGTTTCTCGGCGGCGAGTGCCGGAGGAGCGTTGACGCGCTCATTCTCACGCATCTCCATGCCGACCACGCCAACGGCGCGGCGCAGCTCTTATCCCGCGTGCGCGTCGGCACGCTCTATCTGCCGCGCGAGACGGAGAAAACATCTCTGCTCGCGGAGATACTGAATGCCGCGGAGCGGCAGGGGACACGGGTGGAATATGTGACGGAGGATATGGCGCTGCCGCTCGGAACGGCGGGGCTTGCCGTCTGGTCGCCGCTGCTGCCGGAATCGGAGGACGCAAACGAAAACGGCCTCATCATTGCGGCCTCGCAGGATGATTTCGAGGCGTTCATCCTCGGCGACGCGCCGTCCAAGGCGGAAAAGGCGCTCATAGCGAGCGCGCCGATGCCGGACGCCGAGGTGCTGTTCGTTGCGCACCACGGCTCGAACACATCCACCTGCAAAGAGCTTCTGGAAGCGATCACGCCGGAAACGGCGGTCATTTCCGTTGGGTATAATACGTACGGCCATCCGACGCAGAAGGTTCTCGACCGGCTGGCAAAATATGAGATCACCGTGCTGCGCACGGATACCGACGGCGAGATCACCATCGCCGCCGGGGAAGGGTAAAACGCTATGGCAAAACCGTCCTTCGGCAAAAAGGAAACGCCGCTCGACTACGGCGCGCTTGTAAAAAATCTCCGCGACAAAGGCCCGGAAAAGCTCTATCTTCTCTGGGGCGAGGAGGACTATCTTCTCGCGGACTTCGTTTCGCGCCTGCGCGCCGCGTGCGTCGGCGCGGAGGGAGACGAATTCAACGCAAAGCGCATCGACTCTCCCGCGCCTGCGGCGAACGACATCGCCGAAGCGCTCGACGCCATGCCGTTTTTCGGAGACAGGACGTTCGTGGAGCTGCGCGGATTTGACGTGAACAAGTGCCGTGACGAGCGCACCACCGCGCTCTTTGCGGACATTCCGGACTGGTGTACCGTTGTCATCACGCTCCCGACGGGTATGGAGCCGGACGGACGGCTCTCATTTATCAAGCAGCTCAAATCCGCGGGCAAGGCCGTGAACTTCACGGCGCAGACCGGCACGCCGCTCAACAACTGGATCGCGCGCCGCTTTGAGGCCAACGGCAAGCGCATCGACCGCGACGCCGTGGACCGGCTCGTGTTTCTCTCCGGCGATCTTATGAACCGGCTCATCCCGGAGATCGCAAAGATCTGCGGCTATGTTCCCGGAGACCGTGTTACGGCGCAGGACGTGGAAAAGCTCGCGCACCACATCCCGGAGGCGGACGCCTTCCAGATGACCGAGGAGATCGCCCGCCGGAATTATGACGGCGCGGCGGCCAAGCTCGCGGAGCTTCTCGCCGGGGACGCCGAGCCCATCGAGATCATGGGCGTGATCGGCTGGCAGGTGCGGCAGCTCTATGCCGCGAAGATCGCCGAGAAGAGCGGGCGCGGCGCGCCGTTCCTCATGGAGATCCTCGGCACGTCGAGCGAGTACCGCGCGCGGAAGCTCGCCGAGACTGCGGCAAAGTTTTCGCTTCCGGCGCTTACGAACGGCGTGCGGCTGTGCGCGGAGTACGCCATGAAGCCGCGCGAGAGCGGCGCGATCACGGACGCCGAGGCGGTCAAGGAATTTCTGATCCGCTTTGCGATGGAGAGCCGCCGTGCTTAAGATCAAAGAAGCCATTGTCGTCGAGGGGCGGTACGATAAGATCGCCCTTGAACCGCTCGTCGATACCGCGATCTTCACGACCGACGGGTTCGGCATATTCAAAAATAAGGAGAAACTCGCCCTGCTCCGGCGCGTGGCCGAGCAGCGAGGGCTCATTGTCCTCACGGACGCGGACGGCGCGGGGCTCGTCATCCGCAACCGTCTGCGCGGCGCGATAAGCGCGCAGTATCTCAAGCATGCCTACATCCCGGACGTGGCGGGCAAGGAGCGGCGCAAAAAAGCGCCCTCGCGCGCCGGAACGCTCGGCGTAGAGGGCATGAAGCCGGAAATTCTGGAAGAGGCGCTGCGCCGCGCCGGGGCGGTGTGCGATACGGAGACGCGCGGGCGCGTCACCAAGGCCGATCTCGCCGCTCTCGGTCTCTCCGGCGGGGCGGACAGCGCCGCGCGGCGGAAAGCTCTGCAGAAAAAGCTCGCGCTGCCGGAGAATCTTTCGGCCAACGCCCTGCTCGACGCGGTCAACTCGCTCTATACACGGGATGAATTTCTATCGGCGGCGCGCTCTTTCGAGCACGAAGGCCGCGGCATTGCCGAGCAGGAGAAAGCCGCCGGAGGCGGTCTCAAGCTCGGCGGCGAGCCGGTAGAGAGCATAGGTGCGCGGCGCGAGCTCTCCGATATGTAAAAGAAGGATTACCGAGCAGAAGAGCATCGCGCAGCTCACGCAGAGCGTCCCGCGCACCATGCCGAAGGCCTCCTCGCTCAGCGGGGAGAAAAGACGTTTCATAAAATCACCGCTTCCATTGTACCCGCGCAGCGCATTGCGCCGCAACGGACAACATATGGAAACGGTGGATTTTTCTGCTTTTTTGTAACCGTATCTTGTCTTGTGACGGCGCGCGGCGTATGATATAATATGCTGAAAAATGTTTCTTTCAGGGGGTAACACCGTATGAAATGCCCGTTCTGCGGCTATGCGGAAAGCAAGGTCATCGACTCCCGCCCGGCGGACGAAGGCGCGTCCATCCGGCGGAGAAGAGAATGCCTCGCCTGCCAGCGCCGGTTCACAACGTATGAGGTCATGGAGCGCCTGCCGCTCGTCGTCGTCAAGCGCGACGGCAGCCGCCAGACGTTCGATAAAAATAAGCTCATCAACAGCATGCTCAAAGCGTGCGAAAAGCGCTCCGTCGCCCTCGGCGATCTTGAGCGTATCGCCAACGAGATCGAGCAGGAGCTGCAGAACCGGCTCGAACGCGAATGCCCGACGAGCGAGATCGGCGAAATGGTCATGAAGCGGCTCAAATCACTCGACGAGGTCGCCTACGTCCGCTTTGCCTCGGTCTACCGCCAGTTCAAGGATATCAACACCTTCATGGAAGAGCTGACGCATCTTCTGGAGGACAAGGCTTAAAATACGCTCCGGAAGCTCACGTGCTCCATGGAGCCGATGCTCTGCAGATGTGCTTTGAGACATTCGATGGCGCTCTCGGCGGCGTCGGCGTCGTGCGTGAGGATCGGCTCGAGCGCGGCGTAAAAGGCGTCGGTCGCCGAATCCACCTCTGCGTGGCGGATCATGATGTGCGTGTAGTTCTCCGCGCCGTACCAGAGCTCGATGGCTTCGCGCAGCGAGGCCTCCGCGGCGTCGTAGTCCTCCGCGCGGCAGTGTGCGAGCGCTTCGTCCGCGCTCGCCGTGAGAGAGCCGGTGAGAGAATCGATGTGCGCAATGTTCCACGCCGCCGCGCCGAAGAGCAGCGCGAGCAATACAGCCGCGGCGACAGCTTTTTTCATGGCCTTTTCTCCCGTTTGGCAAAGTAGACGTTTCCGGTCGTATCACAGGTGAGCAGAAACACCTGTTCGGGGCTTTTCACACCCTGCCGGCGGCACTCGCCGCGCAGCCATTCCTCCGTTTTGCCGCATTTGCGAAGATTTTCGCGCAGCACCGTCCCGTCGCTGATGAGAATATAGGGGTAGCCCGTCTCCGGCTCGGCGCAGCGGAGCTGCCCGGCGGTAACGGGGCGCTCCGCGGGCGTGAGGATAACGTTGAGCGTGCCGTCCGTCTCCAGAATGGCGTACTCGACCGTCGATAGGTCGGTAACGCTTTGGCGGCGCAGCTCCTCGGTCAGCTCGTCCACGGAAAACCGGCAGCGGTGCATCTCTTTCTGGTTGATCGTTCCTTTTTCGATGAGAAAGCACGGCTTGCCGAAGAGCGCCGCGCGCAGCTTCTGGCTGCGGAGCGTAACGCCGGAGAGAATGAGCTCCAGGCAGAAAAGCGTCAGAATGGAGACAAGGCCGTTCATCAGCGGAATGCCGATATCCTGCAGGGGGAGCGACGCTAAGTCCGCCACCAGTACGGAAACGACCAGCTCCGATAGCTCCAGCTCGCCGAGCTGCCGTTTTCCCAGAATGCGCATGCACAAAAGCAGCACCGTAAAAATGATGATGGTGCGAAACATTACAATAGCCATAGAAATATTTTGACCCAAGGAGAGTAAATTATGAGCGAAGAAAAAAAGATCGGCGGGCGCGCCTTCGGTGAGACGCTGAACGTCGAAAAGTTCATCGAAGAGCAGGTCGCGCTCATTCGTGAGCAGGTCGGCGACGGCAAGGTGCTTCTGGCCCTGTCCGGCGGCGTGGACAGCTCCGTTGTGGCGGCGCTGCTGCTCCGTGCCATCGGCGATCAGCTCTACTGCGTGCATGTGAACCACGGTCTCATGCGCAAGGGCGAGAGCGAGCAGGTCATCAAGGTCTTCCGCGAAGAGCTGGGCGCCAATCTCACCTACGTGGACGCGACCGACCGCTTCCTCGATAAGCTCGCGGGCGTTTCGGAGCCCGAGCGCAAGCGCAAGATCATCGGCGAGGAGTTCATCCACGTCTTTGAGGAAGAGGCCGCGAAGCTTCAGGGCATCCATTTCCTCGGCCAGGGCACGATCTACCCCGACATCGTCGAGAGCGACAAGGGCGTCAAGGCCCACCACAACGTCGGCGGTCTGCCCGAAAAGCTCGGCTTTGAGCTTGTCGAGCCGGTGAAGTACCTCTTCAAAGACGAGGTCCGTCAGGTCGGCGAGGCGCTCGGCCTGCCGCACAGCATGGTGTGGCGTCAGCCGTTCCCCGGCCCCGGCCTCGGCGTCCGGTGCATCGGCGCGATCACCCGCGACCGTCTCGCCGCCGTGCGTGAGTCCGACGCCATCCTCCGCGAGGAGTTCGCAAAGTCCGGCATGGACGCGAAGGTCTGGCAGTACTTCACGATTGTCCCCTACATCCGCACCACCGGCGTCGTGGACGGCAAGCGCACCGAGCTCTGGCCGGTCATCATCCGCGCCGTGAACACCACCGACGCCATGACCGCGAGCGTCCCCCGTCTTGACTGGGAGCTTCTCGAGACCGTTACGCGCCGCGTGCAGGCCGAGGTCCCCGGCGTCAGCCGCGTCCTCTACGACCTCAGCCCCAAGCCCCCTGCGACCATTGAGTGGGAATGACGCTCGAAACGGCGAAAACCCGCATGAATACAGGCTTTTTTGCCCGTCCATACTGCTCTTGATACTGGATTGATACTATTTGTGTCCGCCCGGTATTCTCAAGAGAAAAATCCCAAAAGGACAAGCAAAACCGCCCTGCTGAACGACAAATTCAGCAGGGCGGTTTTTTTGCTTGTCTTATTTATTTTTCCGCCAAGGGATATAATATTCGCTTTCCAGGCCATCGTCGCAGGTATGGGGCCAGTTGAGTTTCCATTCAAAATACTCTTCCCTGGTGATCTCCCCGGCGTGTAACTCCTGCTGACGAAAAAGCCATTCCCGCATGAACTCGTCCACAAGGCCATACTGGAAGTACATACCCACGGGAGGGTGTGCGGGCCAGTCATCGCTATCATTGTACCGTACAGCGGTATCATCAGCGGCCCCTGCTCTGCCCGGATTGCGGACAAGTTGGAACAGGCGGATAGCGCCAGGGCTGTCCTCGTCCAGCCAGAAGAATGTCCGCATGAAGTCCTCGGCAGAGCCGGGGGCGATGGTGTAGAAGTTCTGGCGGTCTACCCGCAGCGCCTCGGCCATCTTGTCCAGCAGTTCCCGTTTCGGAACACGGTAATTCGTCTCATACTGGGCGATCCGGTTGTCCGCTCCCTTTTCCTCAAAGCCGATAGCAAGCCCCAATTCCTTTTGTGTCATGCCTCGAAAGGTGCGGATTTTCTTTATCTTGTCTCCGACTGTCATAATATCCCACCGCCTTTGCCAATAGTATAGCGCAAAAAAGCGAAAGATGCAAGATAATCTTTAACAAAAATGCGAAATAAATTCTTGACATTAACACTTATGTTAATGTATAATGAAGATGGTGACATTAACATATTTGCGAAACTAAAATAAGGAGGTGCTGACCATGGAAAAGGAGCTGTTTGTGAGAGCAGAGGAGGTCGCCAGGGAGCTGGGCATTTCCAAGCCCTACGCCTACAAGCTGGTGCGGGAGATGAACGAGGAGCTGAAGAAAAAAGGCTTTCTCACCATTCCCGGACGGGTAAGCAGGCGCTACTTCGAGGAAAAATTCTATGGGCTGCGGGACAGACAATAAGGAGGGAACCACAATGCCGGCATACAAAGACAAGGCAAAGGGCACATGGTATGCGTCCTTTTACTACGAGGACTGGACGGGCAAGAAAGTAAAGAAAATGAAACGGGGCTTTCCCACCAAGCGGGAGGCTCTGGAGTGGGAGCGGACATTCCTGCAACAACAGACCGCCGACCTGGAAATGACCTTTGAAAACTTCGTGGCTGTCTATGTGGCGGACATGAAAGGCCGTATCAAGGAAAACACCTGGGGGACGAAAGAGCATATCCTCTACAAGAAGTTGGTGCCGTACTTCGGCAAGCGGAAGATGTGCGACATTCACTCCAAGGAGGTCATCGCCTGGCAGAATGAAATGCTGGGTTACCGGGACAAGAACGGCAAGCCCTACTCTCCGGTGTACTTAAAAACGCTGCACAATCAGTTGAGCGCCGTGTTCAACCATGCGGTACGGCACTACAATCTAAAGGTCAATCCCGCTGCCCAGGCGGGCAATATGGGAAAGCCAAAGGGACGGGAAATGCTGTTCTGGACAAAGGCGGAGTATCTGAAATTCGCCGAGGCCATGATGGACAAGCCCCTTTCCTATTACGCCTTTGAAATGCTCTACTGGTGCGGCGTCCGGGAGGGGGAGCTGCTGGCCCTCACTCCTGGCGACTTCGACTTTGAGAAACAGACCGTCACCATCTCCAAGTCCTACCAGCGGATTAAGGGCAAGGATGTGATTACCGACCCCAAGACCCCTAAGAGCAACCGGGTCATTCAAATGCCCGCTTTCCTCTGTGAAGAAATGCGAGACTATATCAAGAGCCTGTATGGGGTGAAGCCCACCGACCGCATTTTCACGGTGACAAAATCCTACCTCCACCGGGAGATGGACAGGGGTGCGAAAGAGGCCGGGGTAAAGCGGATCAGAATACACGACCTGAGGCACTCCCACATTTCGCTGCTCATTGACATGGGCTTTACGGCCCTGGCAATCGCTGACCGGGTGGGACATGAAAGCATTGATATTACCTACCGCTACGCCCACCTGTTCCCCACCCGGCAGGCGGAGATGGCGGACAAACTGGACATGGAGCGAAAGGGGGCCTAAATCATGTCAGTGAAAAATCTTGACCGACACAACCGCTGGAGAAACAAAACTGTGGCTTTCCGGGTGTCCCCGGATGAGGACAGGGAAATTGAAACCGCTGTGCGGCTCTCCGGCCTTACCAAACAGGACTACATCACCCGACGGCTGCTGTGCCGGGATGTGGTGGTACAGGGCAACCCCAGGGTGTATAAGGCCCTGCGGAACGAGCTGGCCGCCGTTCTGGAAGAACTGGAGCGTATCGAGGCCGGGAATGGCGTGGATGGGGAGTTGCTGGACACCATCCGGCTGATCGCCGCCATCATGGACGGCATGAGGGAGGATTGATAGATGGATAGATTGCAAGAGAAAACGACTGCCCCATATCCGCCTGTTGGCGCAGACGGGGGACAGTCGCTCTCACAAAAACCTAACCAAAGTATAGCAGAGGGCGTGACAGAACACAAGCCCCCGGAAAGAGATTTGGAGGAAATCCTGCGGCAGATAAGCCGGGTCAATGACCCGGCCTATCTGCCTACCGTGTCTATGAATGACCTCTACGAACAGGTGTACCCCGGCAGACCTCCTGTGGTAGACGGTCTGCTCTATGCGGGGACATATCTCTTTGTGGGCGCTCCCAAGGTGGGCAAGTCCTTTCTCATGGCCCAGCTTGCCTATCATGTGAGTATGGGCCTTTCCCTGTGGGGGTATGAGGTGCGCCAGGGGACAGTCCTCTATCTGGCCCTGGAGGACAACCACCGTCGCTTACAGGAGCGGTTGTACCGGATGTTTGGAGTAGAGAGTACCGGAAACCTGTTCTTTGCCATCGGAGCTAAGCAGCTCGGCGGTGGCCTGGAGGAGCAGCTAAAGGGCTTTGTCCGGGAACACACGGACACCCGGCTTATTATCATCGACACCCTGCAAAAAATCCGGGAGGCCGGGGCAGAGAAGTACAGCTATGCCAACGACTATGAGGTAATCACCAAACTGAAACGGTTTGCCGATATAAGCGGGGTTTGCCTCCTGGTTGTACATCACACCCGCAAGCAGCAGGCCGATGATAAGTTTGATATGATCTCCGGCACCAACGGCTTATTGGGTGCGGCAGACGGGGCCTTTCTGCTCCAAAAGGAGCGGCGGGCAGACAACGCCGCCACCCTGGACATTTCTGGGCGGGATCAGCAAGACCAGCGCCTCTACCTCAAGCGGGACGAGGAACGGCTTGTGTGGGAGCTGGAGCGGCGGGAAACGGAGCTGCGGCAGGAGCCGCCTGACCCGGTGTTGGAGGCTGTTGCCGCCCTGGTAACGGCGGAACGGCCAGAGTGGAGAGGGACGGCCACGGAACTTGTCGCCGCCCTGGGGCTGGATATGAAACCCAATGCCCTGGCTATGCGGCTGAATGTCCGGGCGTGGCGGCTGTCCTATGAGTACCACATCCACTATGAAAGCGCCCGAACCCATGCCGGGCGGAGTATCAAGCTCACGTTGGAGGAACCCCAGGCGTGACGACCGTGACAGCTGTGACAGCTTTTCGGAGTGCGGAGGCGGTGTGTAAAACATCGTCACGGTCGTCACGGCTGTCACGGGGAGCGGGGGCGAAAGTCAAGGGGGGCATACCTGCGGGTGGAGATTGCCGCAAGTCAATACAACCCGTACCCCTTGACTTTCGGCCCACGGAAAACACTTGCCGGGCGGTGGAAAGGCCCCTGGCCTTTCCACCCTGCCCAACGGCGAGTGACAAAGTTTAGGCGGGGTGCAGGGTGCCCTTTTCAAAGGGCGGCCCTGCTGGGGGAGGCAACCGCAGTTGCCGGGGGCAAAGCCCCCACACCACCCCGTAGGGCGCAAATGCGCTTTTGATGGCCGTCAGGCTGTCAAAAGTGCTTTTGCGTTACTTTCGCAGAAAGTAACAAAGGCTCGCCGCTTGCGCGGCGGAAAAGGGAGGAGGGATTGATTTGAAAAGGACAATCAGCGCCATGGTGGGCCAAGGATCGGTGAACCATAACAGTAGAAAATTCCACGCCAAGAACACTGACCCGGAACGCTCCCACTTGAATATAACCTACTGCCAGGAGAATATCAAGGCGGTGTACCATGAACTCTTTGACGAGGCTCTGGAACGGTACAACGCTAAACAAACCAGGGCCGACAGAAGGATAGAGGATTACTATGAGAAGATCCGCTCCGGCAAGCAGGAAAAGCCGTTCCATGAAATCATCCTGCAAGTGGGCAATCGAGATGATATGAGCGCCGACAGCGAGGAGGGACAGCTTGCGGCAGCGGTTTTGGACGAGTACATGAAGGGCTTTCAAGAGCGCAACCCCCAACTCCGGGTGTTCTCTGCCCACCTCCACATGGACGAGGCTACGCCCCATCTGCACATTGACTTTGTACCATTCACCACCGGGAGCAAGCGAGGGCTGGACACGAGGGTATCTTTGAAACAGGCGTTAGCGGCCCAGGGTTTCCAGGGCGGCACCAGAGGGGACACAGAGTGGAGCCAGTGGGTGCGCTCGGAAAAGGAGCAGCTTTCCCTGGTCATGGAGCGCCACGGGATTGAGTGGGAGGACAAAGGCACCCACGACAAGCACTTGTCTGTGCTGGACTACAAGAAAGAGCAGCGGGCAAAGGAGATCGCCGTTCTGGAGACGGTCAAGGCGGAGAAAGAAAACCAGGTGGAGAGCCAGGAACGGCGGCTCAAAGAACTTGCCCCGGCGGTGAAAAATATGGAGCGGTTGGCAGCGGATTTCTCCGCCAATCCGGAGGAGATTTTGCCGGAGCCGGGAACGCTGGAAACAGGCCGGGCCTACCGAGAGAAAAAGGCAAAGCCCCTGCTGGCCCAAATCGTCAAGGTGCTGCGCTCCCTGTATCTGGCCTATGTGGAGCTGCGGGGGAAATTTGAGCGTCTGCAAGGGGACTATGGCCGGGTGAGGGAGAGCAACATCCGCCTGTCTGATCGATTGCAGGAGGTCAAGTTGGAAAACAAGGCCATGCGGCAAGTCTCCGCTGACTATGAGCGGGTCAAAAGGGCCTTTGGCCCAGAACAAGTGGACAGAATATTAGAGGCAGCTTACCAGCAGGAACATGCCGAAAAGGAACGGAAACGGGCCGCAAAGTCAAAAATTCGGATAGACGCACGATAATCACCAAAACCGGAGGGTATTCCAGTGAATACCCTCCGATTTTATTTGTGGAATCGGTAAAATGATTTCTTGTTTTTTAGAGCGTACTATGATATACTGCTATTATCCTGATTTGAGGAGTCTATCAAATATGCGGCAAGGTATTCTTAAATAAAATTTGATAATGGGCGCAAAAATGATTGCCCCTTGCAGGGGCTTGGTTTTTGTACCCAATTTTAAGAATACTTTTGCCTTTTTAGTAAATATCGTGACGGACCGCGGCTTATGTAAGTCGTGTATGTTTCTGTGTGTCCGAAGTCATGATCCCCAGCGGTAAAAGTATTAGCCGCTGGGGATTTTTGCGCCCATTCGGGCCTTGTATGGAGGATAGACATGAACATTATCAATATCGGGATTCTTGCCCATGTAGACGCTGGAAAGACGACCTTGACGGAGAGTCTGCTATATGCCAGTGGAGCCATTTCAGAACCAGGGAGCGTCGAAAAAGGGACAACGAGGACGGACACCTTGTTTTTGGAGCGGCAGCGTGGGATTACCATTCAAGCGGCAGTCACTTCCTTCCAGTGGCACAGATGTAAAGTTAACATTGTGGATACGCCCGGCCACA